>Ga0080013_1000481_pt1 | contig 56440 bp, 65 predicted proteins | sample ETNvirenome_6_85_FD_69236 | JGI IMG/M metagenome (GOLD analysis project Ga0080013, IMG submission 69236) | Marine viral communities from the Pacific Ocean - ETNP_6_85 (SPADES assembly) (version 2) | ecosystem: Environmental > Aquatic > Marine > Oceanic | place: Pacific Ocean | collected 2013-06-19 | reverse complement strand
CTGAAGCTGAAGAGCCAGAAGTTGAAGAACGAGAACGAAGACCTTGGAGATATGGTACAAGGGGCAGACGTTGAGAGTTCTAGTCCTTCTTTTCTTTTCTCTAAGTGCCTACGGTGCAAGCACGAGTGACCCTGATGTTTACATCTATGAAAGTGGGCAAGCGTTAATTGATTTAACCGGAATGTCAGGTACAACCAACATGAATGCCTGTGATGACTGTATCTCTGTCTGGAGTCCTAACTTTGGTTTTGATTTTGATTTTTACGGCACTACCTATACTCGTGCCAAGATGTCTACTAATGGCTGTGTGAGCTTTACTGGGCTAAATTGTTCTGATTACACACCGCAACCGCTGCCCTATAGAGATAAAACGCTATACCCTTTTTGGACTGATTTGATTCGCAATAACAGTTCTAAGATGCTGTTTAAATCGTTTAACGATTACGTTGTGTTCGGTTGGTACGGCATGAAGGAATATCAGTGGCCTAACCACAGGGGGAACAACAACTTTGAGGCTATTCTTTGGGCTAATGACAGCTACGAATATCGCTACGGTGCGTTAGATATTGCCCAACATGATGTATTGATTGGGGAGCAGAACACCAGTACAGAGCATCGAACTTACAGGTATTACGATAAGAGCAGCGCTTATCCTACTTGGGACTCATGGGATGCTACCTTTTCGGGTGCTGTTCTGGAAAACGGAGGAAGCCTTTACGCGGCAAGTTTCGCCAGTCAGTGCAATTCAAACGGGCTTTTTTCACCTTCATGCAGTAATTACGATGCTGCGTATTTAGAACAGCAGTGTAGTGCAAATGCCCTCTATAGCAGTGAATGCAGTGGTTATGACGCGGCCTATACCGCTCAACAGTGCAATTTGGACTCCAGCTATGACGTTTCCTGTGATGGGTACTGGGATACGATTTTGACCTCCAATGCTACGGATGATTACACGGATGTCGTAGACGGCGATGACGTAACTGATTATTACTTTGTAGATACTGATGATGACGTAGTGGATTACTCAGATACCACAGACACTACCACAATGGTATCACTGGGCTATGACGAAAACGCCCTTGGTTATGACGATGAGGATTTTTACGGTTACGACCTAGACGGCTACGATGAAGACGATACTTGGGAAGATACTATTGGTGTTGTCGCTGATGACGATCTATTTGCTGGGGATGATGTTTTCTTTGGCGATGATGCTGGAATTGATGAATTACCTTTGATTGCTGATGTGGAAGTCATTGAAATTGAAGAGATTGAAGAGGTCTTTGAGGAACCTGTTGTAGAGGAAGTGTTTGAAGAACCTATTGAAGAGGTATTTGAGGAGCCTGTTGAAGAAGTTTTTGAAGAGCCTTTCGAGGAAATCGTAGAGGTTATTGAAGAGATCGAAGAGCCTGTTGAATTAGTTGAAGAACCAGAAGAGATTATTGAAGTTGTTGAGGTAATAGAAGAGCCAATAGAAGAGATTGAAGAAGTCGAAGTTATCGAAGTTGTAGAGCTTGAAGAAGAACTGATTGAATTGGAAAAAGAGCTAATAGAGCTGGAGGAAGAAATAGAAGTAGCTAAAGTCAGGGAACTTAACTCTCCCATTGATGTTACCGGACTGGCTTTAAATATAGTGGCAGAATCCAGCTCGTTTACTCAGCAAAGCTCATTCACCGAAAGTAGTTCATTTACCGAAAGTTCTCAGATTGAACTATCTTTTAGTTATGGCGGGGTAGGGATTACCACGAGTCAGCAAGTTAGCGTAGACCCCAGAGCTGAACTTTTGGAGTTGACACAATCCTCCGGTTCTTCACAGATATTCACCACGCCTCAGATTGATGCAGTGTATGGAGACTCAGGTACGGTACTTCTAGCTATGCAGGAAGTGCGAAGAGAGGAAATGCAGCAACAAGCTACTCAAGAATCTCAAGGCCAAGAACAAGCACAAAACTTTCAGATGGAGCAAGCTGCCCAAATTATAGAGATTGAAACGGTAGAGCAGGAACAGCAGTTCTTCCAACAGGCTGTAGAGATAGCCGAGGAAGAGGAGGCAATGGAGCTTGAAACCACTCAAGAGCTGAGTGATTCGGCACAACAGGTACAGTTTGAGCAAAATTTTAACGATGCGATTGGGGCGGGTCAGAGCATAGGACAATTCCTGTCTAACCAACTCCCTGATTTCGGGCAGTTTGACGTTGCGCCTCCTACTGTAGAGGAGCAGCAGACAGTTCGCAGGGCTGAGAATGCCATACAAAATATGAGCGATGCCGAGATTCAACAGGCCCAAGAGTCTCAGCTAGAAAGCGTGCAAGATTCGGGCGGTTTTGATGACCAGAGCCTTACCATCTTTTTAATGGGGCGCGTACAGGGGATAGAGGCTTACGATACGAATCTGGTAGATCAACAGCAGTGGTATCAGGATAGGGCAATATATGGCGGTAATCGGCCTGTGGATGGCAATGTACGGGCGTTGCAAGGGCAGGGAGCACAAACATACCAAGACCTTGTAGGACAGCAATATGACCGATAAAACAGAATTAGAGTTCGGTGGGGCTACCATAACTGGTGGAAAATTACTGCTTATAATCCCCTTTCTAGGGGCTATAGGCGGCAGTATGTGGGGTGGTTTTGAGGTATATCAACGGCTTTTGGATGCCGAGGAAGCGGTTATTAACTACGTTGCCCCCGACTTTTCGGCCTATGACGAAGCGCTGGCAGTGCTGCAATCACGGCTCACGGACCAAGACCGCATACTCGACACGGTAGAAGAATCATTACGAGCGGAGACTGAAGGGGTTGAGAACCAGCTTGAACGCATATTGGGCAATATTAATGACCAAATCGACACCATCGAGGCAGATGTGCGTCAGTCGGAAAGTATTGCTAGAATTGCGGAAGATTCCGTAGCAGAAACCACCAGAGAACTGCGGGATGATGTATATGGGCTGGAAGAGAAAGTAAATGACACGCTCCGAGAGGTGGATGCAGACTTGCGTGAAATACGAGAAGAGCTAGAAAACAGGATTCAGCAGATTTTAGACAATCCTTTGAACGACAACGAGTAATTATGGATTACCAAACAATGTTCAACTTGGCGGTTGTGGTTGCGGCTTTTTTCGGGGGCTGGATGGTCAACCGTGTATTTGTCTTGTTAGATCGGCTCGAAGAGGACATCAAGCTTGTCCCTGAGAAATACATTGCCAAGGATGATTACCGCGAAGATATTAGGGAAATCAAAGACTTACTTGGTGCGATATTTAAGCGATTAGAAAACAAGGCGGACAAATGAAAGCTAAGTCACAGTTACTCAGAACCGCCTGTAAATGGGCAGACAAAGCGTATAACAAGGAAAATGCCGGGGCTATTAAAATAGAAAACAAATGGACCTCAACCACGGCCTATATAATTAACCAACCGGATCTCAACATCATTGCTTTTCGAGGAACGCAACAGCTACGGGATTGGCTATTTAATTTAAGCGCGATACCCGTACCTTATGCAGGACGTTTGTGTCATTCCGGATTTGTCGCGGCTCATGCCTCTGTCTGGGGGAAGATTAAAAAGCACATTGATTTTGATAAACATACCCTAATTTGCGGCCACTCACTCGGGGGCGCACTTTGCGAAATCTCCGCTGCCAAGCTACACAAGAAGCACAAGAAATTATCTGTAATCACTTTTGGCAAACCCAACACTTTTTTTAAAGGTTTTAAGCGGCCTATGAAGCTGGAAAACCAAGTGTCTGTTGTCTCGGGAAGCGATCTGGTAGCGCGAATACCACGCCTGTGTTATGGCGCAAGTATGAGTCAAAGTATGCTGTACTTTGCTAACAACGGGGATGACTTTGTTGATCCACCCGTGGAATTTAAAAAACGTGATTTTATGAAAGCCAAGAAAGAAGCTATTTCCGATCATTTTATGCCGGGGTACAAGGAAAGGCTGGATGTGTATCTCAAGAGGAAAAAGAAATAACTATTTTAACGGATAAAACTACGGCCACAGAGCGATTTGCTCAGTGCGTGTTTTGCCCCAACTTAACCAAAATGGGTATTTGCAAAGGTTGTGGTTGTATTATGAAAGCAAAAGTCTGGTTAAAGGACGCCCAATGTCCTGACAAAAAATGGTGAATAAATGCCTTTAACGAAACTACAGTTTAGACCGGGAATAAACCGGGAAACCACTTCTTACACTAACGAAGGCGGTTGGTTTGATTCTGACAAAGTGCGATTTCGTTTCGGGTTGCCAGAAAAAATAGGAGGCTGGGCAAAAGCTGCAACTAATAGTTTTTTAGGGATCTGTCGGGCTTTACATAACTGGGTAACCCTAGCGGGAACGCAACTTACAGGAGTGGGTACAACTGTTAAGTATTACATAAAAGAAGGGAATGCCTTTTATGACATTACCCCTTTACGCAGCACAACGGCTGCGGGAGATGTTACGTTTGCGGCGGTTAACGGCCAGTCTACTCTTACTGTAAGCGACACGGCCCACGGAGCGGTAAAAAATGACTTTGTGACGTTTTCCGGGGCGGTTTCTTTAGGAGGCAATATTACTGCGGCGGTACTCAACCAAGAGTATCAGATTACTGAAGTTGTTAATGACAACAGTTACAAGATTGAAGCCAGAGCCGCAGGTACTTCGATCCAAAGCATTACGGTAGATGGTCAACTTGCGCCTACTCTGGTGACAGCTAACAGCTCTGACACCGGCAACGGTGGCGCTTCCACTATCGGCTATTACCAAATTAATTCTGGTCTGACTCTCTCGGTTCCCGGCACTGGATGGGGCGCAGGTACGTGGGGTCGTAGCACATGGGGATCAGGCATTACAGCGACGGCTATTACTAATGAACTACGTCTCTATACTCAGGACAATTTTGGCGAAGATCTTATCTTTAATGTGCGTGACGGAAATATCTATTACTGGGACACCAGTGCAGATACGCTGGGGACGGATCGCGCTCTACCTCTTACGGCCATAGCGGGTGGTACCTTGTGGGTAAGCGGCACCTCCTATTCCGTAGGGGATAAAGTTTATTCTCCGGCCAACTACCGAAGCTACGAGTGCGTGGTTACTGTCTCAGGGACCACGGACCCCAGTGCGGATGCGGCTAACTGGATTCAAATAAGCGACACGACTACTCCCACCAAAGCCAAACAGGTGTTGGTAAGTGATCGAGATCGTCATGTAGTCGTTTTTGGCACAGATCCTGAAACAGACATTGGCACGATGGACCCCTTACTGATTCGATTTAGCGATCAGGAGTCCATTACTACGTGGACGGCCACCGCTAACAATACGGCGGGTGATTTGCGAGTAGGCGCGGGATCGCAGATTGTTTGTGCAGTAGAAACGCGCCAACAAGTCCTTGTTTTTACAGACGTTTCCTTACACGCCATGCAGTTTTTAGGGCCTCCGTTTACTTTTGGTATCGATCAGATTTCTGAAAATACCACGATTGCCGGACCCTTAGCCGCCAAGGCCGTGGACGATACGGTGTTCTGGATGGGGGTAGAAGAGTTTTATATTTACACCGGACAGGTTCAAAAGTTGGCGTGTGCGGTACGTTCTTACGTTTTTAACGATTTTAATATTGAACAAATGGAGCTGGTTACTGCTTGCTTGAACAGCTCTTTTTCAGAGATTTGGTGGTTTTATCCTTCCTCTGATGCCACAGAAGTGGACAAGTACGTCGTTTACAACTATCAGGAACAGGTGTGGTACTACGGCAGTATGGTCCGCACTTATTGGCTGGATCGCGGAGTCAGCGACTATCCTTTAGCGGCGGGAACCGATGGCTACCTTTATAATCAAGAATCTGGACTTAATGACGGCAGCACCAACCCTCCGTCAGCTTTTTCCAGTTACATTGAAAGTAGCCAGTTAAGCATTGGCGACGGAGAAGACTTTGTGTTTTTAAGCAAGTTGATACCAGACGTAACATTTGATGCGTCTACTACTTCCTCCCCGGCGGTCACCATGACCTTACAAACCCGCAATTATCCGGGCGGTCAGTACCTTCAAAGCGATGCGTCTACTGTAACGCAGAGCGCCACAACGCCCGTGGAACAATTTACCACTGAAACCTATGTTCGTTTGCGTGGCAGGGCTTTTGCTTTAAAAGTAGATTCCACTATGGCAGACATACAATGGCGCTTAGGCAGTCCTCGCGTTGAAGTGCGTTCTGACGGGAGGCGTTAGTGGCTAACGGTATTCCTTTATCTCCGTCTGATCCTCTTTATATTCACAGCGATTCTGGATACAGCCCAGAAGTGCTTTCGGATATGCAATCGGCAGAAGTAACTTTTGATCCAAGTCAGTATCCCCCTTCGCAGGGTATTGGAGACTTAGGTGCTTTTCAAAAAATAGGGGCTTATCTTCGCGGAGTGTCGGAATGGCCTGAGACCATAGGTAATTACTTTATACGGGCCGATGAGCGCCTCCAGCCTTCTTTCATAAGTGGTGAAGAATTGGGCGGCGATATTGCCGGACTAGGTACAGCCATTGTTGAAGGAGCGCGAGAAGATCCGTTAGGAACTATTGCAGACATGACCCCTATTGTGGGCGAAACTCGCGCTGTAATGAGTGCCAATAACTTAATCAAGCAAGCACTTGCGGCAGAAGATGCAGGAGATTTTGATAAAGCCAGTACCTTGCGGCAACTAGCTTCCATGGAAATGACCAGTGTTTTACCTTTTGTTCCTCGCGCTGCCGTAAAACGGCGTGGTATTTGGGATGATGACCGTCGGCATGACCCTCACGAACCCGAAGCTGACAGACGGCAACGAGAACGAACTCTGGCTCGACAACGACGCAAACAAGAAGAAGAGCGACGGCAACAGGAAAGTGACGCTCGAAGAGAACCTCCACCTACTCCACAAGAACCTTCGCCCACGGTCCAAGATTCGCTTTTTAGTGAACTGGATATGACCCCTGCTGCTAGATTAGGCCGCGCAGCAGAACAAGGGTGGAATACCAAGCGTATTCTTTACCATTATACTCCTGCTGACCTAGAGGACTTTACAGAATTTAAACTTCCTGATCCTCCTAAAAATTCTGCTTATGGTCCCGGCGTTTATACTTCACCAAGTCCTGATAGGTTTGGTGGCCTCGGGCCATGGGGTGAGCTTAACCGCAACCGAATACCCTTATTTTCACGAGGAAAGTTGGCAACACCCACTGAGGTGGGCGCAGCCGAAAGACTAGTAAAGGAGCGGATAACCGAAGGCACACGTGCCCCTATGCTTGATCCGGGTCAATCGGGTAATTGGAGGCATGAATATTGGTCTGATATTCATCAAGTTTTAAAAGACCAAGGTTTTAGTGGAATGCACATAGGCGGAGAAATAATTTTAATGTTTGACCCTAAAAATTTGCGACACATAGAGGCGGAGTTCGACCCTGCTAAAGCAGATTCGGCTAATTTACGGGCGGGCATTGGTTCATTAGAGGCAATGGAGGGTGTGGCGTAATGAGTTCGCGTAAGGTCGTAAGGCCCTTATTTCCTCAAGCTCCAAGAGAATACAACCAGAATTACGCGGCCGAAGTAGTTCGTGCCTTTTCCGTGTTTCTTGAACAAGCACAGAATCCCGGCGAATTACGGGCCACGGACATTACTCTTACGAATTTACAGGACAATAATCAGGGACTAGAAACAGGGGCCGTCTTTCAAGTAAACGGCGTCTTACACATTACACTTGCTAATCAACCTTATCCTGCTGGTTTAACTGCTACCAGCGCCGTAGGATCGGTAACGGTTTCCTTACCATGAACAATGACAATTTTGCTTCTTTAGGCAATAATACCCAGATAATCATTGGAGTGTGCTTGTGAACGATTTTGTGCGTCCAGAATCTATGGAAGTTCCCGATGGGGGTCTTGCTTCTTTTCTTACGGCAACCGTCGGAGAATGGGCCGATGACGACGTTCCTCACAACGGTATTGCTGGACTTCACAATGTAGCGGACAAACTGGCGGAGTACGGACGTTACGAAGACACGTACATGGTCCATGCCGCCGAAGGCGAAACGGTCATTCCCATGGCTGTTTTTGACGAGAATCCTCGCCTGAAAGAGAGTTTATTCAACCAAATGCGGGCTATGGGAATCGATCCCGAGCGGTACGTGGTTGGCAGCGAGCTTAATTCCATTAACCCTGTCACGGGTCAGCCTGAGTTTTTTCTCAAGAAATTATTCAAAGGGCTAAAGAAAGCCGTTAAAAAAGTAATCAGGGTCGTTAAAAAAGTAGCGCCTATCGCACTCTCTATTGGGCTAAACTTTGTTCCCGGCGTAGGACCTATTCTTGCAGCTTCTTTAGGAAGCGGCATTGGCACTTTAATACAAGGTGGCGATCTTAAAGACGCTCTTAAAATGGGGGCTATTGGTGGCCTGACCGCTGGACTGTTTAAAGGCATTCAAGGCGGCTTTAGAGGAATGAAAGCAGGACAGGGGTTTGGCACAGGATTTGGAGCAGGAGTGCGTTCCGGTCTACCGGGTGCGGCACCGTATAACCCCGTAGCTGCGCAACTTAACCAAAATGCAGCACAGGCGGCACAAGCTAAGTTACCGGTTACTCAACCCCCGGCCGGATCTCTTAGTGTTTCACCTACTGGTGCAGGTGTGCCCCAAGGAACCGTTTCGGCAACGCATATTCCACCGGGCGGTCAGGTTAATACGGCTGGGTTACCGGTCGGTCCTGTGCAGGGTGCGCCACAAGTGACTGGGCCGCCCACTGCTTCTTCTAATCTTTCAACAGATATGTGGGCAAATACGAAGCCGGGATTTTTACCCCAAAATGTTAATCCGCAAGGGGATGTAGTTGGAGCGCAAACCACCGGGGACTCGCTTGCGCAATTGTCTCGCCAAGCCCAAACTACCGGCGCGGACGTGAAGGCTCCCACTGTAACCAGCGGCATTGAAACAACAGCCACAGGAACCACCACCGCTGATGCGTTGGGACAAATTCAAAAACCACCGGGCTTTTTCAGTTCCGTAAAAGATATGTTTACCCCCGGAGGGGATGATTTTTTCACCGCAGGAAGAAAAGCTTTTTTCCCTTCCAGCTATACACCTGAAGAAATTTTAAGAGCGGAACTTGGCTTAACTACCGAAGCTACAGTTGGCGAAGTTATGCAAAAAGCTGCACAAACAGAGGGGTTACAAGGGCTAGGCTATCGCGATTTATTGGCTGCGTTTGGAAATGCAGAAGGCTATAACCCCGGCTTGGGACGCACATGGGGGCCATTGGCAGGTGCGGGCATTTTGGGCCTTGCCGCTACTGGCGGTTTTAAACCGCCTGAAATGGAAGAAGCTCCTGATCCGTTTGATTTGGGAGGTCAAGGTGCGTGGGATCTATTGGCCGCTAATCCCCAGAAATACAGAGTTTTTGCCGGTGGGGCACCTTATAACCTCACTGCCTCGCCGTATGGCGCAGCGCAGGGAGGTTATACTTCCGATTTTCCTCGTAGAGACGGCGCTATCTCTGGCCCCGGCACAGGCACTTCCGATGACATCCCCGCCATGCTTTCGGATGGCGAATTCGTAATGACCGAACGAGCAGTACGAGGCGCAGGAAACGGTGACCGAGGCCAAGGCGTAAGGAAAATGTACGAAATAATGAGGACATACGAGGGAGTTGCCTGATGGCTAATGAAACTACCACGCAAATTGTCAAGGAAGATCCTCAAGTCGAAGCCTATCGGCTGGGACTTCTTCAAGACGTTAAAGATCTCGTTACTGGTCGCATTACAGACCAATCAGCACTGCCCCCCGCTTACCAAGTTGCCGGACTTAGTGGACTAGAACAACAAGCCGCCACACTGGGCCAAGCCGGAATCGGCGCGTATGTACCCTATCTGCAAGGCGCTGTTGACCAAGTTACCGCAGGACAGGGGTTAATCGAAGACGCCGCCCTTCCTACTTTAGGTCAAGGCCAAGAATACCTGCTTGAATCCGGCCGACTCGCGCAGCAATTAAGAGAGCTGCCTTACAAATGGCAAGAAGCTGCGGGCGAAGGAATGCTGGCAAGTGCAGGTACGTTTGATCCGACTATGCAAACCGATGCGTTTATGAACCCTTATGAAAATCAGGTGGTTCAGCAAACGATGCAGGACATTGCCGATCAGGGTGCGCGACAACAGGCGCAAGCCCGAGCGGGCGCAGTAAGCAGCGGAGCTTTTGGCGGGGCACGATCCGGCATTATGGAAGCAGAGCTGGCAAAGAACATTTTAAGAGAACAAGGCCGTGCAGCCGGAAATATCCGTGCGCAGGGTTACGAATCAGCACGAGGAGCCGCACAAAAAGCATTTGAGGACACACAGCAACGCCGTTTAGCCTCTGCACAGGGCCTCGGTGGGCTGGGAATCCAATACGGACAACTTAGTCAGGCTGATATTGCCCAGATGCAAAACATTGGACAGGGCCTCGGCGCTCTTTCTAATCAGTACGCGGGCCTCGGCGCACAAGCCGCTAACTTAGGGTTGCAACAGGCTGGGTTAGGAGAGATGGCACAGCGATCCAATCTTGGTGACGTGCAGATGTTGACCGCATTAGGCGGAATGCAGCGCGGTCAGCAACAAGCTGAACTGGATGCTTTACGTCGCACTCGCATGGAGCAGCTTGCAGCACCTTATCAGCAGCTTGGTTTTCTTTCTGACATTTATCGCGGAACGCCAACAAGTCAGGCAACCATTACTCAACAAAACACGCAAGATCCTTCCACGGCGCAACAAGTGCTTGGTTTAGGAATTGCAGGGCTTGGCGCTGTAGGTGGCGCCAGAGCAATGAATATGTTCTAGGGCTGAATATGACTGTACTTCAACGACCCATGTTTATGAACCGAGGCGGTTTGATGCGCCACGATGAGCGCACTATTCGTAATGTTGACGACGAAATTTACCGTATTGCGCCCAAGACGCATACCCGTGGTCGAGAACGTATAGCCGCACGGGAAGAATACGCCCGCGATCTTAGAGAAAAAGATTACCTAAGACGCCAACTGAACCGCTTGGCTAACGGCGGTCCCCCTATTCCAATGCTCCCGGCTCCCGCACCTGCGGCTCCTATGGCGGCTCCTATGGCAGCTCCTATGGCAGCTCCTATGGGTCCTCCTCCTGAAGCTCAAGTGCAAATGACCGAAAACGCCGCTGCGCAACAAGGCGAAATGCTAGGCGCGGAATACGTTGATGAAATGATGACGGGCATTGATACCGCTGACACTACAGATGAATTAATTGATGCTATACGCGGGAATGACCGCACCTTGCAAGAGCGGTATGACGAGCTGGCTAACTTCGTAGGCGAAAGAGATGCGTCGGCTACGCCTGAATCTGTGTTAACGCTGGTGCAGCCTACCATTATGATGACGGAGCAAGGCGCGATGGACTCCGGCGTCGGGGAATTGATGCAGGGAATTGCTGGCGAAGTTGAAATGGAAACCGAGATGGGCGCACCAACGCCCATGGGTCAGGGCGTGGGCGAGTTAATGATGGATGCTTCGGTGCAAGAAGTAGTTCCTGAAATGAATCGGGGCGGTCCTGTTCAACATTTTCAGGGGGGCGGAGCTTCGCTTTATAATCCACAGAGGGTAGGTCAAAACGTTCTTGCCCAGTACATGGATTTAGGCGCTCCCGCTACGGAAGACCAGTTTTCCGAAATGGTTGAATCTAGAATGCCGATTTATCAGCGCCTATTAGGAGATACTTCGGACACTAAACGCGACCTTCAAACCAAGCTTTATTTTGATATGGCTACGGCGGGTTTAAATCTGGCTTCGGGTGTTGATCCCCGTACAGGTCAATCCATGACCGGAAGACCTCTAGCTTCTCAAATAGCGTCTGCTGCTCAACCTCTGGCGGCAAGTGCTGCAAGCGGAGCGAAAGAAATGCGAAACATAGAGCGGGCTGCTGCCGCAGGAGCTTTACAGTCTGCGGAGTCCGCCGAAGCTGCCCGTATTGCGGCCGAACGCGGCGCACGGGCGCAACTCCTTGGCGGGGCTATAGATTTAACCCAAGACCGGGAAGGTACGTTGTTAAGGGGCGCCCTTGAAAAAGATTTACAACAGAGTTCTCAAGAACACGCTACTAATCTGGCTCAAATGGAAGACACCTTACGGCGAGATCTTAATAGCGACAATAACCGTGCTGCGATGGAGCGGCTCAGAGCCAAAGGCGTAATAGATTCTAGACATATAGACGAACGCGGCGAATGGACCATAGATCTTCAGGACGATGCTCAAGTCCAACAATTGTTAATGGATGACCGTTTAACACAGCGAGAGAGCGACTTTTTACAAAGAAACATTGACGCTAATTTAGAATTAAGAAGGATCGTAGAAGAGGGGCTTAATGCACGTCAGGCGTCCGTATTAGAAAACGAACTTATACGACAAGGTAACCGCCTTACTCACCAAATGATCTTATTTCAAGATGGTCAGAGAGAAGCGGCGCGACAGTTTGATACGAACATGGCGCGTTTGATGGACAACGATACGTTTGCAGAATGGCTGGCTAAAAAAGGCGTGGATTTAAGTCTTGACCAGTTACGAGAAATGGAGCGGCAACGTGAAGCAACAGTGGGCGGTTACGGTACAAGTGCGTTCAGTTGGATGCCAATTATCGGGGGTATGCTAGAAGATAGCGCGTTGCAAATGGATCTTGAGGAACGACAGTTTTTAGAAAACTTACAAACGCAACAACTTAATTTACAACAAGCGCAGTTCCTTGATTTACGCGAGATGCGAAATGCCCAGCAAAGATTAGCGGAAATTGTAGAAAACAACAGAGCTATGCACGAAGCCGGTAGACTCGACCTTGACAGATTTACGGAAATTATTAATGGCGCTAAAACTTTGCAGACGGATTACAGCAAACTTTTTGGTAGCAGTCAGGAAGCAATTATGCGCGGCTTATTAACTGATCCTGCGCTTCTACAAGGTTATGGTGAGGGTACACTTTCCGAAGCGCAAACTAATATGGTTGATAGTATTCTTGAGCAGATTACTCGTCCAGTTACTACTTTTGATCCTTACACTGGCCGTACTACTACAGAAAGCCCTGCTTTAACTCGAAGTGTCTGGCAAGCTATTGAAAACAGATCAAGAAACTTAGGTCCGGCGGGCGTTCCTTTTTTAGATCCTTCCGCTGACACCGGTTATGCCAAAGGGGGCGCTGTGGCTAAGTTTCAGCTAGGTGGACCCACTGGTTATTCCGCTTTAGATGAACGATTAGGTGTAAGCGCAGAACAACGCAGTCAAGAACCTTCGGCTACACCGGGTTTAATCGTAGACGAGATGGTAGATGTAGACCAAGCCACTGGTATCCTCTCGGGTCCAATGAGGGCCGTAAACACCGGAACCGAAATTTATAAAGATGTAACCGGGCGGGGGCCGGGTTTAGCTTTTCCCAATGTTACCCGAGGTGGCGAACAATTAACGGCAATTGCAAACATGACTCAACGGTTTATTAGAGATTCCGTGGCCGGACGGCCTTTAGCTATGGAAGTAGAAGCACTGGCAAAAGAAATTGCTCAACCGGGAATGTTTGTTGGGGATGAAAGGAGCTTGATAAAACTGCAAACGATGCGTAACCAACTTTTAGAAATTCAAAATCTTGCCACTAGTATGCTTGAACGCCCGGAAGGTTTTGACCAAAGAACCATTATCGGGGCGCGTGAGGATTTAGTACAGCTTGCACCTTTAATTGAAAACTATGATGCACTTATCGACGCTTACGAAATAGGCACCGGAAAGCGAGACAAGCCTGATCCGGCCATGTTTGAAAGAGGTCTGGGTAACGCGCAGGGCAGCGCGGCCGGTTATGCAGGGGCACCTCTTGAAATGATGCGTGAGAATCCGGTGTTGGCTGCTGCTCTTCCCCGACCCCCCACTGGCAAAAACCTTAATGTGTTGGGGTACGATACAGGGGTAGATACTTCCATGATCATGGCTAATCAAGGCGGACCCATAACCCGAAGGCGTTCTTAATGGCTTCTCCTTTCGATAACAATCCGCAGCTTCAATATGACCTCCGCGAAGCACAAATTGCCGGACTTTCTGAAGCTGACATAGCTCAATATGCCGCTGGTCGGCGTAACTATGATTACGAAGGCGCACGTCGCGCTGGCCTTAGTGATGCCGACATTATTCGCCACAACATAGCTAATGTAAGCGAAGCAGGTGGATGGGGGGCATTTACCCAAGAAGCTGTTCCGGCGGCACTTACCGCTCCGGCCGTAGGCTATGGCATGGCAAAAGGTTTTCAGGCGGGTTTAGCCCTTCCCATACCGTATTTACCAGCTAGATTTGGCGCCGCTATTTTAGGGGCGTTAGCGGGAGGAGCTATTCCTGCGACCATAGGTGCCAGTGTTACTGAAGAAGTAAAAGAACGCGCAGGGCTGGGAGGTCAGTATGTGCCGTCCGCTCAAAAGGGTGCATTAGCTGGCGAAACTTTTGGTTTTGTTTCAGGTTTTGGCTTACCCACAGTAGCGCGAGGCGCGGCCGCTAAGTTGGCAGGAACTAAGCTAGGTAGTGCGTTAGGTGTAAAACCGTTAGGCCCTCAAGTAGCTTTAGCGGGCGACGACATATTTCTTCAAACTGGCGCAAAACCCGTGGATTTAGGCTCTTCGCTATTTTTACAAAGCGCGGTTAGCAATCCCGGGATGTCTCAAGGTTTTGGAAGATGGTTAAAAAAAGCCGAAGGCAAATTAACCACAAGCCGCGCACGAAGATTAGCTGGTCCCGGGAGTGCCTTAGCTTTTGATGTAGGGATTGCCGGAGGCGCCGCCCTTGGACGGGGCGCCGCTGAAGCCGCTGATCCGGGCAATGTTTTACTTGGCGTAGCTGGTGAAATCCTCGGCGGTATGTTTAATACAGCAAGCCTTCTTAACATGGCAGGGGGCAGTTTAAAGAATTTAGGGTCCCGGGCATGGGGCGTTGTACAACCCGGGGCAGCGGCCGACGAAGGTCGCGTAGTTAAAGCTCTTCAACGCATGGTAGATGATATTGATGACGCTATCGTAGCGGGTGCGCCCACAGACCCCAAAACCGGCCTTCCAGACAAGAAGGCTGTAGAACACATACGCATTAATACCCAGAACATTATTGACGAGTTAGAGGCAGCAGATCCCGCTATTTTTGGCGCCTTAGATCCCAAAACTGGGGGCTGGGTCGGTGGTGCCGGAAGACCCCCCAAGCTCAACGCCGCAGAAAAAACTAATTCTCAGTTAATGCGTCTTTTAGGCGCTACCTTGATGGGTCTGAGAGGCGGTTCTGAGACAGAGGCTTTAAAAAGAGGCGTTGTTGCTCAATCGCAAGAATTTATGGAAGACATGGGTGCGATACTGGATAACTTATCGCTTATAGAGAACCCTGCTCTAATGAGTGAAGTAAGTCTTGCAAAAGAAAATACCTTTAAAAAATTGTTAGAAGGTGTTCTCAATGCGCATACGCTAAAGGCCATCGACATTGCTAATAAAATTGGCAGCAGGGGGGAAGCGCGAAGAAAAACTCTTCAAGTAACCGGTGCCACTCCTGAAGACACTCGTTTTATTGCAGGAGGGGAATTCTTTTCGAGTCCTACAGACGCTGCTCAAACCATTATTAATACCGTTACGCGGGCCAGTGATGAATCGCGCAAAATAGAAAACGCCTTATGGAAACAGGTCGATAAAAAGATAGAAGTGCCAATCAACAACATTATAAAGTTTTGGGATGAAAAAACTAATCCTGAAGTGGGGGGAATGGAAGCCGCCGAAAAATTATATATTCCTTTTGTAAAACAATGGATTAATGAACGCAAAGCGCCTCTCGAAGAAGCTTTGGCGCCGTTGCGTAAAAGACGGGACGTTTTGCAAAAAGACATTACAAAAGCCAGCAAAAACCTTGAAAGCGCAAAAAAACGGTTGGCAAAGAAACCCGACGACGTCTATACCCAACGTCAAGTAGAGCGGTATGAAGATATATTAAAAGAAGGAGGCTATCCGAAATATGGTGGAGAAACTGGACGGCAAAGGTTGAACCGGATTCAAGCCGAGATTGACGAACTGGAACGTGGAGCAAAGGCCACGATGGGCCAACTTCAGGAGTTTCGATCCCAAATGTTACTTAATTCTCGCGTTAAGGACCCTACTACTGCGGGGGCAGCTCAACCGGGTTTTTATAGCAAGATGGCGGAAAAAGCTCTTGATGACATGGCTCCCGAAGATAACCCCAATTTAAATTTAACTGGCGCACAACGGATTAAATACAATAATGCCCGGGCTTTTTCTAGAGCGTTTAATGACGTTTTTACAAGAGCTTACGGGGGCGAATTGTTGCGAACACAGGCGACAGGTGCAGATCGCCTAACCCCCGAACAGTTAGCCAATCAACTAATTACTAGCGCAGGAAATGAAACCGCTGCACGTTTTACCCAATTGAATAATGCCATGGATTTTATAATCCAACGGCAACCCGATCCCACGCTTAAAGCAGAAATGCGGGCACTTAAAAAATACGATTTGAGAGGCGCTACAGATATTATCTTGCGCGATATTCTAAGTAAAAAAGTAATTGATCCTGTAACCGATCAAATAAGACCCGCACCTTTAGCAAGAGCTTTACGGGACTACGAAGAAGTTTTTCAGGTGCCGGGAATGAATCGCGTAAAACTAGATTTACAGGATGCCAAAAAAGCACAGCTTTATTTAAACCGGGTAAAACGAGATGTCAGGAAAGCCGGTTACACCCCAGAAGCGGAGGGTATCCCGGGTGACGTAAGGATCGAAGTAACAGGGCCGAGGCGTAAAGGAAGCTTTGAAGTACCTTTAATTGCACAACGGGGCAAAGACATAGACGCTTTTCGGGTGTTTCTTGACAACCAAGAAAACCCCACTCAGGAAATTCTTACTCTCAAGAAAACTACGAACCCTGAAAGAGCCTTTCGGGGTTTAATCCAATTAGTGCGTAGTGGAAACCGCGAAGTTAAAGGAAATGCTGTTGAAGGCTTACGACAAGTTATTATGGACGCGGCTGTTGAAAATTCTCGTCGAACTGCGGCAGGGCCTTTACGCGGGACCATTGATTTTTTTAAATTTAACGAGTTTTTAAATACCCCCTTGGGAGTAGGTAAAAAATCAATTTCTTTGCGGGAATTACTAAAAAACGAAAAAGTTATTACAGACCAAGAATTTAATGATCTGGCTACTCTTACCGATTATGGACAACGCACTGAACGCTTCCTTCAAGGCGGCGACGACCCCGATCAAATAATTGATGATATTCTGCACAGCGGTTCACTGTTGGTCGCAGCAGCGGGCAGAGCAGCGGGTGCCACGTTTTTTAGTAAAGCTTTAGACAGGCTCTATGGCGCCATCGGGATAGGAGGAGTACGCAACGCGGCTTTAGTTGAAGCGCAACTCGGCGCAACTCTTGCTGGAAAATATTTGGACCAACTACCGGGCCAAGCGATGGAAGCAATTTTGTTTGAAAGCTTTAAAGACCCTAAAAAAATGGCGGCTTTAATGAAAAAAATACGCAACCCAGCCGATGTGAGACGTTTTCACGGAATGCAGCGCCCTATTTTAGAAAGCATTATAGGCTTAGAGGGTTATCGAGAAATATCTGAACGGATCGCTGACGATAGATTCTTTGAAGAAGAAACTGAAACCGTAGAACCGATGCCGGTAGCACAAGCGCCTACACCACGACCCAGTGCGCCTCTGGTAGACCCTACCCCGGCACCACTACCTGTCGCCCCTACTCCACCGCCCCCGGCCCCCAGACAGGAACCGGTTGCTTCGCCTTCGACGCGATCTCAATATGCCGCTATGTTCCCTTACGATACCGCTAGTGAAATTATTCGAGGACAGGAAGGTATCGCTTCTTTGGTTTAACTAACTTAACTTGAGTGAGGTTTGTCGTGGCAGACAAAAAATGGATTCAAAAAGCAATCAAAAAGCCCGGTGCGCTGCGTAAAGCGGCTGGAGTCAAAAAAGGCCAGAAAATTCCGGCCAAGAAATTAAACAAGCTTGCCAAGCAAAAAGGCGTGACCGGCCAACGTGCCCGTCTGGCTAAAACCTTGGGCAAAATGCGTAAGAAAAAATAGACCCCTCAAGAATGACGTGAACGAAATAAAAATTAAAATTAGCGGCAACGAAGCCATGATCTTTTTAGATCGTCTTGCTCAGATCGAAGCCGACTTAGAAGAATGCGTAGCGTACATTCGAGAATTAAAAGAGAGTCAGACCAGCCAGCCTCGAAAATCTTCCCCTAAAACGGTTTGAGCAAGGTTTATCTTGTTGCGTAGTGCTTCTAAGATGCGCTCGTCAATCGTGTCTGGACTCACCAAATCAATATATGTGACCGATTTCTCCTGCCCGATACGATGCGCCCGATCCTCAGACTGTAGCCGGGACTCTAAATCGTAGCTGTTGTTGTAATAAATCACCGTGTTAGCCGCTGTCAGGGTAATACCATAACCACCTGTTTTAGGGTGACCAACAAAAAACCGTAACGGTGAATCTTCTTTTTGAAACTCCACGACAATATTCTGACGGTCATCCTGTGGGGTCGGACCATGATAAGTTGCCACGCTGTCTTCCCCGTACACCCCAGCTATGGCTTCACGGATCATTTCAATATCGTGCGTGTAGGTAGCCCAGATTAACGCCTTTCCCGACACCTCTTCGATAACTTCCATAAGCTGCGTCAAGCGATTGTTCTTTAAAGTCTGAATAGGCGCATCTTCATCTGGTTTAATAAAGCCGCAAGTGATTTGTTGTAAACGCATAATTTGCGTCAAAATACTGGCAGTAGTTACCATCTCCCCGTTATCTAAACGTACCAAGGCCAGCTCTTTCATCTGATGATAGGCTTTGCGTTGTTCGTCAGTTAAGGGAACATTACGCCGGGTATAAATTTTATCGGGTAGATCAAGACACTCTTCTTTGAGAACTCGGCACGTAAATCTTTCCAGTTTGTTGCCTAGCTCATCTAGGCGTCTGTACCCCATCAAGTGCGGATAATGACCGCCGCCCGGTCTGGGCCTTCGCTGCATAACCGCGTACCGCGCTTGGAAGGCAAAAAAATTGTCATACCCCAAGGCTTTGTTGGCTAAAAAATCGCACTGACTAAACAGATCCAAGGGACTCTTGGTAATGGGACTGCCTGTTAACACCCGTCGATACTTGGCCTGACGCCCACACTTCACCACCGCTTTAGTTCTTGCGCTTTTTCGATTCTTAATAGTAGTGGATTCATCTACCACCATCATTGAGTTGGGATTCAATTCCAGAAACCGCAAGGCCGTACTCTGACCTTTTTGCGTGGACAAAGCTTCGACGTTCATCACAAGGAATGCCAACAACTTAGTCTTGCGATTTTGGGGAAGGGCAATCGCCGTAATTTCCGTTTTAAATTTCTCTGTCCAATTGGGTTGCCAGCGAACAATGGTTCGTTCGATACGATCCGGCAAATGTCTGGGGATCTCTTGCTGTACCCAGTTGTCAAATACCCCTTTAGGAGCAACTATCAGGACGGTATCTAATTCGCCTTGTTCGTACAATGCGCCAATGCTATCAATCGCTACCTTGGATTTACCTGTGCCCATCTCCATGGCTAAGAAGTAATAAGGCTTGGCCCACGAGTCTTCCCATGCAGTTTGTTGGTGAGTATAGGGTTGAGTTTTAAATTCATACATTATTGATAGCCTCTTGACATCAGAGAATATATAAGAGAATATGCGGAAGTCAAGGGCATAAACGCCCTTTAATCACGATGGAGATCAATGAATGAATGATTTATTGGCAGAAATGGAAGCAGATAAGGAAGTTGCTTCACAACTGGATAATCTTAGCACGGATGGCTTGGCTACGGTAACGAGTTTGGCGCAAGAGATTGCCGTTTACGAAGAAAAAGTTACCGATTTAGAAGACAAGCTTAAAGCCGCAAAGGCAAAGCTTATGCAACTTACCGATTACGACCTCCCTGACATAATGCACGAGATCGGCCTCACCGATTTTACGCTTGCCGACGGAAGTAAACTTGAAATTAAGCAGACCTATGGCGCCCGGATTCCCGTGGAATACCGAGAGCAAGCTTTTGCTTGGTTAAAGGAACACGGGCATGACGACATTATCAAGAATCTTGTTTCGGTTCCTTTCGGACGCGGTGAAGACGGGTCCGCCAATGACTTTATGGAGTTGGCACAGCAACACGGGTTTTTGCCCGACCAGAAAAAAGAAGTACATCCACAGACGCTAAAAGCGTTCGTCAAAGAACAGCTTACTAAGGGTGAAAGTGTACCCATAGATTTATTCGGCGTATTCACAGGCCATCGGGCTACGATCAAAAGGGGTAAAAAATGAGTACCAAGAAAGCAGTAGCAGACACAGAAAAATCGACAGCCGTAGCCAACGTCACTCTGTTTGAGGAGGACGCGGGCGAAGGTGTTGCCATGGGTAAAGAAGACATCCAACTGCCTCGACTTAAAATTTTACAAGGCAATAAGGTTGGGGAAGGTCAGAAAATGATGCCCGGGATAACTGAAGGCGACATTTATAACGACGCGACACTAGACTTTTTTTCAGGAGAAGAGGGCATCAAAGTAATTCCGTGCGTATACCAGCGCCGCTTTTTGCGGTGGCCCGCTGTACGGGGCAGTTTACCGCCTTTAGAGGAATATTTACCCAATGAACCTCGGCCTACTACGGTAAGGGATGCGAACAACAACGACATCATTACCCATGAAATAGACGGATCGGTGTGCAACAACGGCGATTACATCGAGGAAACGCACAATCATTTTGTGTTAATTCTTTTAGAAAATGGCATGACCCAAATGGCGTGTCACAGTATGAAGAGAACGGGCTTGAAGCCATCCAGAACTTGGAACTCGATTGTCGGAAGCCGCGTGGCAGAAGGCAAAGACGGTCCGTTTACTCCTGCGCGGTATAGCCATGTTTATAAATTAAACACGTTTGAACGTGAATCCAATGGCAACAGGTGGGCGCAGTTAAACATCACCTTAGATTCTTCTTTGATCGATGATAACAGGATTGATCTTTACAAACAGGCTAAACAGTTTGCCGCTTCAATTATGGCCGGTGAAGTTTCGGTTAAGTATGAGGAAGAAGAAGAGTCAACGACTACTGAGGGCGATGTACCGTTTTAAGTTATGGAAGACGCGAAGATTTTTTCAACAATCTTTGACGGTCTGAAAGCAGCTTACGGTACATATCGAATCGACAGGAAGTCGAGCAATGGCAAAAGTGTGGGCAAGGCCCAAGTTGTAAAGGGTGAGCGCACACTGGAACATTGGGAAGGGCATCTGTCTGGTAAAGGCGATGCCCTTGGGATCATCCCCATCAACGAAGACAATAGTTGTGTGTGGGGGTGCATCGACATTGACACGTACCCGTTGGACCACAAAGAACTAATAACTAAAATAAGGAAGCTCGATCTGCCGCTTGTTGTTTGTCGGAGCAAGAGTGGCGGAGCGCACTGTTTCTTATTCACTACGGATTGGATCAGTGCGGAGCAGATGCAGGAGACTCTCCAGCACATTGCAGCCTCGCTAGGATATGGGGGCTGCGAAATTTTTCCTAAACAGGTGCGGCTGTTTCTCGATAGAGGCGACGTGGGCAATTTTCTCAATATGCCCTATTTTGATGCCGAGGACGGTTTACGGTACGGCATTAAAGACGACGGCCAATCAGCCACGCTTCACGAATTCTTTGAAATGCATAAGACCTATGCTCAAACTCCAGAGCAGGTAGGCAGCTTAACCATTGAACCCGACACCGCTATTCCAATTAAGGATGGCCCGCCGTGCCTTCAAATACTGGCGCGAGAAAAGATATCAGAAGGAGGCCGTAACAACGGTCTTTTCAACCTTGGCGTTTACCTCAGAAAAGCTTTTCCCGATTCATGGGAGAGCGAGTTTTTAACCTACAACGCGCAATTTCTTGATCCACCGTTAGCACTGGATGAAGTGAATATCGTCGCCAAGCAATTGCAAAAAAAAGACTACGCCTACAAATGCAAGGACACCCCGATCTGCAACCACTGCAACCCAGAAGTCTGCAAGACACGCAAGTTTGGGATTGAAGCCGCTGTTACAGGCGTGGTTATAGCTAACCTTAGAAAATACAACTCGACTCCGCCAATCTGGTTTGTGGATGTCGGCTCACGGCCCTTGGAGCTGGAGACTGATGCGTTGATGAATCAGAAAGCTTTTCAGCGGGCGTGTGTAGAGCAACTGGATTTTATGCCTCGCACTGTCAAGATGGATCAATGGGAAGGACGCATTAACGGCTTGCTCCAAGAAATGTCTGAACATGACGGCTCCATTATAGAGGTGTCGCAGGATGCCAGTATCGAAGGCCAGTTCTACGATTACGTCGAAGACTTCTGCACATCCATGCAACAGGCCCAAGCGAGGGAGGAAATCCTTTTGCGCCGACCTTGGACCGATGAAGAGGAAGGGCGCACTTTTTTTAGACTTAAAGACTTGGAAGCGTTTCTCAAGAAGAATAAATTTTTTGAGTACAAGTCACATAAAATAGCCCAGCGGCTACGGGACATTAACGGATCAGCTACGACCATGAAGATCAAAGGCAAAGCTGTACGGGTGTGGGCAATTCCAGCCTACGACGTCATTGGTGTCTCGATTAACGTGCCCGACATGGGTCAGAACGAAAAGGTTCCGTTTTAGTGTTTAGGGTTTTTGGACCTCCCGGGACGGGCAAAACTACCCGGCTCCTCAACATGGTGGATGAAGCTTTGGCGCAGGGCATTCCCCCTAACCGCATTGCCTTCTTGGCCTTTTCGCGCAAGGCCGCAAACGAGGCCAAGGAACGAGCGGTAGAACGCTTCAAGCTTAGCGTAGATGATCTCCCCTTTTTTAGGACGCTGCACAGCTTTGCTTATCGCACATTGGCGATCCAGAAGCACAGTCTGCTTCAGAAAGAACATTTTGAGGAGCTGGGCGCAAAGATTGGAATCAGTCTCAATGTCACGCAGGACATGGAGATCGAGGACGGTCCGCCAGTTAATCTGGAACATCCTGTCCTGTCGTTAATCAATTTGTCGCGTCTCAAAAAAACCGCGCTTCACACCGAATACAACATCAGTGATTTAGACATTCCGTGGCATGAAGTTGACTACATTGCGCGAGCCTATGACGAATTTAAAGCCGTTCACGGACTACTGGATTACACCGATATGCTGGCGCTTTTTGTGAAGGAAGGGGTGGAGGTCTGTCCCGAGTTTGATTTTTGTTTTCTGGATGAGGCACAGGACCTCTCGCCCCTGCAATGGGATATTGCCCATATGCTGGACACTAAATCCAACCGGATGTACGTGGCGGGCGATGACGACCAAGCTATCTACCGTTTCAGCGGTGCGGATGTGGAATACTTTCAAAACCTTGATACCAGCTCTGAAGTTCTGGAGCAGTCGTATCGCATCCCACGCACCGTGCATTCTCTGGCGGAACGCATTGCCAGCCGAATTCACAGGCGTTTTCCTAAAGTTTACAAGCCGCGCAATCACGAAGGCCGCATTACCCGCTTGGCTGACATTCAGGAACTGGACATGAGTGAGGGCAGTTGGCTAATTATGGCCCAAGCGAACTTTATGCTTTCGCCGCTGGCAGTAGAACTAAAAAGCCACGGCTACCTGTTTGAGCGCAACGGCTCCCGATCCATCAGCGAAAAGATTTCTACGGCGATCAACGGGTGGGAACAGCTTCGCAAGGGGCGAGAAGTTTCTTTGCCTACCGTACAGGCTCTTTATTCTTATTTATCGGGTAATGGCGGCAGAGTTGCGCGAGGCAAGAAAAAAATCATAGCCGATGCGGACGCAACCTTTAGCTTGACCGAACTTCAAACTGATTACGGTTTGTTGGCAACCGATGACATGATTTGGCACGAGGCGCTGGATAAACTTCCAGCCATGGACCGGGCCTACATTACCGCTTTGCTACGCAGGGGCGAGAAGTTCAATGCCAAACCGCGCATTCGACTCTCCACGATCCACCAAACCAAGGGCGGCGAAGCCGATTCGGTTGTGGTGTATCTCGACCTCACCGCCGCCGCACTGAACGGACCCTCCGATGACCTGCACCGCGTGTTCTATGTTGCCGTCACACGGACCAAGGAACACCTGTATCTGGTTGAACCCGAAGATTATACGAGAGCTTATGACCTATGATTACCCTGCGTATGGAAATGTCAGAACGTGAATGTCCGCGTTGCAAGGCCAAGGCCGAAGAAGTGATTAACACCGAAAAGCGCAAGCGCGTGGGCTGGTATTGCGTCAAGTGCCACCACTTTGAGAAAGCGATTTTGAGAGAGATGAAGATATGACAATTAGTGTATTAGAAGGTCCAGAAGATAATTTTCCATCCCAAATGCGAGAAGCGCTTAGCCATTCGGTGGACTGCGAGCGCTTAGTGACTCTTTACATGAGTTTTAACGACACGTCCAACGAGCAAGGGGGTATTCCAGATTTCGATATAAAAGTTGAGCAACTCCCTCGTGGGCAAGTGAGGATTACGGTGGAAGAAGTTCAAGCACCGCATTGGCAGGAGAAGCGAGAACTGGAACAGCAAGGCTCTCGCTATGAAACTACTTATAAAACCGTTCTTGATGTGACGCTGCAACACCCGTGCCCCGCCGAAAGGGTAACTGAGTACATGCAAAAAACAGAACATGACGAGTTTGAAGCCAAGGCGAAACGATGGCAAGAAGAAAGGGAAAAACATGAAAACTAAACTACAAATGGCTATGTTTCCTCCCAAGTCTGACTGGCTTCCGCCAGAGCATCCTTTCCCTGAGATCTTCGATGCACCGGAAATCGCTATCGACGTTGAAACACGCGACCCGGATCTCAAGAGCCGGGGTCCGGGGTGGCCCACCAAGAACGGCGAAGTGGTGGGCTACGCTATCGCTGTTCCCGGCTGGAAAGGCTACTTCCCTGTGGCGCACGTTGGTGGCGGCAACATGGACGCTAGGCAGATTAACAAGTACCTCAAGAAGGTATTGGAATCTCCCGGCGATAAGATTATGCACAACGCCCAATATGATCTGGGATGGCTCAGAGCGATGGGCTTTGAAGTGAAAGGCCGCATCGTAGATACGATGATGACCGCTGCTTTGATCGACGAGAACCGCTTTAGTTACTCGCTTAACGCACTGTGCTACGACCATTTGGGCAAGACCAAGTCTGAGAAGACTTTGGTTGAAGCCGCACGGGAGTTTGGCGTGGACCCCAAAGGCGAAATGTACAAGCTCCCTGCCATGTACGTTGGACCATATGCCGAGGTAGACGCAGAGATTACCCTTGAGTTATGGAACCATTTTAAAACGATTTTGAACACCGAGGATCTCTGGGACATTTGGAATCTCGAAACGGCACTGCTCCCGCATCTGGTCACCATGACACAGCAGGGCATCCGCGTGGACGTGGATCAGGCTGAACGCACCAAGCAGGAACTGCTCAAACGCGAGAAGGCCGCTTACGCACAAATCAATAAACTGGCAGGAATGAATGTCGAGATCTGGGCGGCGGCTTCGATAGCTAAAGCTTTCGACAAGGCTGGGCTAAGTTACCCTTCCACAGAAAAAGGTTCGCCCAGTTTTACTAAATTGTTCTTGGCCGAGCATTCCCACGACCTCCCGCGCCTGATCGTACAGGCACGGAACCTGAACAAGGTCCAAGGGACGTTCATCGATAGCATCTTGCGATACGTTGGCAAAGACGGACGTGTGCATAGTCACATCAATGCAGTTCGCTCGGGTGAGGGGGGAACTGTTTCTGGCAGAATCTCTATGAACAACCCTAACCTCCAACAGATCCCGGCCCGCGACCCCGAACTCGGCCCTATGATTCGGCGTTTGTTTCTCCCTGAAGCCGGAGAGCAGTGGGCAGCCATAGACTATTCGCAGCAAGAGCCACGCATCCTCACTTCATACGCCAAGCGGTTTGGCGATTACAGAAAGATGGATATGGGCGGCGTTGAAGAATTTATTAACGAGTACCAACAAAACCCCGATGCAGATTATCACAGCATGGTGGCGGAGCTATCGGGATTGCCCCGCTCGACGGCCAAAGTAATTTCCTTGGCCCTCATGTACGGAATGGGGGTCCAGAAGTTAAGTCAGCAACTGGATATCCCGTTGGAAGAAGCCAAGGATCTGACCCAGCAGTACCATAAGAAAGTACCGTTTGTGAAACAACTGACCCAAGGCGTACAGCGCTATCTTGACGATCCACGGTCCGGGGGCTGCATACGGTCCCTCAAGGGCCGCAAGTGCCGTTTCGACCAGTGGGAACCCGATAGCTTTGAGATGACCAAGGCGATGCCCTACGACGAAGCTGTGAACGCCTACGGGCCAACCACGAAGCTCAAGAGAGCGTATACGTGGAAGGCGCTTAATCGTTTGATCCAAGCAAGTGCGGCGGATCAGACCAAGCAAGCTATGGTGAACATCTGTGAGACGGGCAAGATCCCGCTGCTACAGGTACACGATGAACTGGCCTTTTCCGTGGCAGATCCGGAAGAAGCCCGGGCGTTGGCAAAGATGATGGAAGAGGCTGTACCTTTAGAAGTTCCTAACAAATGCGACATTGACCTCGGGCGGAGCTGGGGCGAAGCTAAGGAATTGAAATAATTGATATTGTCCTATACAATCCCAGATAAAACGGAGGCTTAAAAGTGGATACTAAGAAATGGAAGTCGGTCCTTGTACCGACCGATATCTACGAAGAGATTGTGACGATTTCGCACGTCGAAGGACGCACGATCAGCGGGCAACTGCGCATCATTTTCGAGTTCTGGAAACGCGAGAGTCTGACGCCCAAAGACGTTAAATTTCTACAAAGCGAAATGCGTGAAAGGAAACTCAAAGAAGAAGCGGCCGAGGCGCAGCAATCCCCGTGGCCTCAGTGATAGTCTTTGATTTCCTCCGGATAGCTGACGTCTGGCGCCCACGTTAAAGCCATCAGGCACTCGTAACACACGACCGCCTCTATCACCATCTTTTCGGCTTTGGCTATGTCAGCCAGTGTCGCGTCCATGAAGAACGGGTGTTCGCACCTTGTGCAGTGGTGCAGTTTGGGCGACGTCGCTGCGTCTCCCTCGAAACAACCAATCTCGGACGGTATCCACGGGAATTTCATATCGCTCACTTAACCACTTCACTTTACGTTTTTCGACGTTCCGCTGGTAACGAATCTCGGCCACCAGCTCGTCGGACCATTTTTTGGGTCTACCTTGTGCCATCTTGCATTGTTTCCTTTCGGTTTGACAAGCTGCCGATTTTATCATAGTTTCATGTGAAAAACAAGTATACCGTAAGTCGTTGATTTTAAAGGGAAAAACTAAGGTGTTGCTTTTACACATGATTTATGAGACAATGATAATTGGCTAGAAATTTAGCCATGATCTTTAACAATTTAATGTAGTTTAATTTTCCCGCGAAAGCGGGAGGAGTCAATTATGGAAAAAAGGAAAGTACAATGAAAACGACTTTACAAAAGCTTATAGAAAAGACGTTGATGTTGGAACGAAACAGCCAGTTTACCGTCTGCACTTTAGACGAGGGCTTGGTAATTGGTTTGGGAAGTGTCGAAAGCGATAACTTTTCATTTACCCCCATAGCCAAACTGTTGTCGCACGAAGACATCGTGGAGTTGCAAGAAAGTCAGGAGATCCAGATAGGGTGGACAGAAGTTACCAACGTCCTATTGGAGATGGCAAGGAAAGAGCTTGTCGGCAAACTGCCCGAAGACTTTGAAGCAGATGTTCAGCACCCAGCCCTCACGGATGAAGCGATTGACCACTATCAGAAGGAAATCGCCAAGGCTGAAGAAGCATTCCAAAAGGAATCAGCATGAAACTTAAAGAGATGGATAGGGAAATTGCTGAAAAGCTCGGGATACTGGATGAATGGAAAAAGGAAAACAGGAAACCGCGTCAGGGACGTTTTAGCATGGAGCAAGTTCGATCCAACGCCGTGCGCGTTCTGAACGTGATTGCTCCCCTGACACAGGCCGAACGCAAACGTGTTCTTGCCCACGCCTTACGCCTTAACGAAGTGTAAGCCCACGGCCCCGGGGCAACCCGGGGTTGCTTTTACACATAGTTTATGCGACAGTCACTTGAGACAACTAAGGAGGACCGACGATGCCGTGGAACAATAGACAATTTATTCGTGAAGAACGACCTTTCACGAGGGAAGAAGTGAAAAAGCTGAAAAAAGAAGAATTGCTACATCTCTTCATCGATTCAGCTATCAACGGGTGGGATACCGTGGAGCAGCAACAGCGATATCACGCCAAGGAACGCGCCGCGAACCCCAATCCAGATTCAGAGGTAAGCCGCGCCAATTGTTGGGAGATTTGTTGGGAATGTGAAGCCATTTTTAAAAAACTTCAACCGGAGGACAAACGATGAAAGTTAGAATTACCTTCGATTTAGACAAAGAGGTAAGACAAGCGCTTGAAAGCTGGTATGGGCAAGAAGGACTTGCCAGCCATGACGATTGTAGAGCACATATCCGAGCTGTAGTAGAAAGCGACTTGGCGGACATACGTGACGAATATGATCTCAAAGTAAGGGAGGACAGAGGATGAACACCGCTGATATTGAAACCCTTAAAACTATGGCGTCGGCCGATCCGGACGCCGCACAACAACTTTTTACCAAGGTCACCGCCAACGAGGATCGCATGGCAATCTGCCAGCTTCTGCGAATCTATACGCAGGATCACGACGCCGAAACCTTGGTGAACTCTCTGGGAGATCTGATTGACAAGGCAAGAAGGGAAGGATACGCTCTGCCTGAGTGAACTTTTAATTCCTTTTTTGTTCGCTATTTTTGACTCCTTGTAAGACAAAAACCCCGGCTTTTCCCACCGGGGTTTTTTTTCGCCTTATATATATGTCGTGGCCAAATAAATAAAAAAAAATAAAAAAAAATAGAAAAAACGCTGTAATTGGTGTGTTTGGTGTAACTATAGGCTCTTGGCCCACGGACCACGGGGCTTTCAGCGGTTACGCCATTCGATTTTAGAGGTTTCACGAAAAACACAAACTGTAAATTCAAGAATTCCGTTAAGGGGTCAATGGAAAATTTTTTTATTTTTTTTATTTATTTTGTACGTATATATAGAAAGGCTTTTTTTGGTTGTGGCATACTTCAGCCCATGAATCATCGCTACATCGTTCCCGCATCCACCCGTCCCACAAAAAGAGGACGCCCCCGTAAAACACTCGCTGAACGCGAAAACAAACCGCTCACCAAGAGGCAGGAGCTTTTTGTAAAGGAGTGGGTTTCTAAGGACGGCCAAATTACTAAGCGTGATGCGGCCATCGCAGCGGGATATTCCGTGTCGGCTGCGCACCAACGGGCGTATGAACTCACCGATCCTCAGCGCAGCCCCCATGTCTGTAAAGCAATTCGGGACTTCAAAGCGGAGTTGAATAAGAAGTATGCCGTGGACTACGGTAGGCACGTTAAAGATTTGCAGAGAATCCGGGATGAAGCTTTGGACAACGGGGCGTATTCAGCCGCCGTTGCTGCGGAAAAAGCGCGAGGCCAAGCGGAAGGTTCGATTTACATCAACAAATCTGAAATCAGGCACGGCTCTATTGATCAGATGGACCGCGCACAGGTTATGAAAGCTCTCGAAGAATTAAAGGCCAGCTATGAGCCAGTTGCTACCGTGGAACGAGTCGATACTGAAGAGGAGATTGAAACGGAAGACGGAGTCGAGCTTCTGGAAACAGATCAAACGAGCGATGCAGAAGCATCGCCCTCACTGGCGTCCGGTTAGACTCGAAAGTTCTGTGTCGTTAGGTGTACCCGACGTTTTGATAGCCGTGGACGGTGCTTTCGGAATGTGGGAGCTCAAGGTTACCCACGCTAACGCCGTCCGGATCTCCCCTCACCAGATTTCATTCGCGGAAAGCCATCGCCAATACCCGGTTTGGTTTCTGGTGTGTGTCGTCGATCCCGGGGGAGAACGCGTCTTGGCCTACCATGCTCGGGACGTTGAGGAACTGGCCCGGTTAGGCGTCAAACACCCCCCGCAATTAGAAATTACCCCTCCCAACTGGGAAGCCCTTTTCAGCTTGATTAGCCCCTAAAACTCCCATATGATTAACGTTCCGACTAATCGAAAAAAGGAACCTTTATGGAAATAAAAAAAGAACGAACTCCCTTGGAGCGAATTGATTACAATCTCGGGTTTTTTGAGCTGCTTTGGAATTCTGGCAGACATGACCTTGCCGTGGTTCATTTTGACAAAGCGCGGGCTTTGGTGCAGGAGCAGGTCAAAAAGGAGGCCGGATTATGAAATTTTCTAACCCAAATCCATTTGTGGTCAGTAAGTTTTGCAATGAAATTTTAATAAAAAGTACGAGTTTGGATGATATCCCCGCGTGGGCAATCTTGGAACTCGCTGAAACCAAATTGCTAAACGGAGATTCCTATCAAGTCGCTGAAATGATTTCCGCCGTCAGAGAGAGACTAAGGACTCTGGATGACCACGATCTAGATCAGCCTAAAGGACTTGAGATTTGGACTTTAGAAGAGCGGGACCGGATCGAGCTATTTTATGAAAGCGAGCAAGAGAGAGAATTGAGGTTATACGCCGAGCATTTCAAGAAACCCCTGAGCAGCTTGACAATCTCCAAGAAGCTCGTTCGTTCTCCGTGTCCTTGTGATTGTCCAGTAGAGGCAGACTCTATGGAAGATGCGGTTGTACAGTGGGCCGATGACTGTCGAGAAACCGAAGAAGGAGTGGGACTAAGTGACGTGCAGGTACACATCGTGCGCGAAGCTTACCGAAGAGGTAAAAAGGAGAATGAACGATGCTGAGTTGGCTTGCAAATAGGTATGAAAAAAGCTTCAAAAATGCAGGCAGTTTCCCCGCACCCCTTCCTGAGTATTACTACAGGAAAATGGGTCGGAGAACGGAGGTCCGGCGAATCCGGGACGGTATTCTTTACATGGTGCTCTGGGATCTTCCGGATAGTGAACATGAGACGGTTGCCAAAGCGGCCCATTTAAACGTAACGACTGTGAGGGCAATCAAAAATGACAAATGATCACTTTGTAATGCTGGGTAAATTGGCGGCGCACCATGCGCACCGGGTGCCGGACAGTGCGCAAGAATTGGTGCTGGATTTGATGGCGGTTCATCAACAGGTGCCGCTTGATCTGGAGCGCATTTTCGAGGATCTCGATGATCCAAGCGTGGTACATGACGTGGTTGGTATCTGGAATCATTTAGACCGGAAAACCAAGAAACTGCGGGATAGCTGGTGGCCCCGTTATGCTTTAAAACAATAGGGTAATTTCTAAAATTACTGTACCTATAAGATTATTATGTGGTTTAATGGGGTGTTACTTTCGAGTAACACCCTTTTTTTTTAACTTGGAGTTCAAAAATGAATATAGAGCAATTTAACCGAGTAGACAGCTTTAACGGCTCGCTCGCTGGTCTATTGGCCCGCCTGAGTGAGGCCCAGCCCCGCAAGGCGGATATCATTCAGTCAACTGGAAATATGCAATTGCGTACTTCCACGGCCGGATACCTTCCGCATCACAATCATGCTTATAAGGGTGAGCGGGAAAATGTTAGCGAGATCATCATAGAAGCGGATCGCGGCGTTCCAACCTTAACCACCGCGCTTAACCCGGTAGCCGTAAACCAGTTGGCCGCGAAAACTGGGATCGCAACTCGCGATTTTCGACGTTTTCAGGACCATTACCCGGCCGAACTGGATAGCCTTGTTAACGCCATTTTTCAAAATGAGCCGAATAACCGCATGATCCGGACTTATAGCAGTGACCATGACAACTATTTTCTAGGTCGCGCTTTTGTGAGCGATGCGTTTAAAACGTATGACAATTACGATTTGTTAGAGGCCGCACTTCCGCCCCTTCTTGACAATGACGCGGCCGACTGGCGCACTGTGAACGCCACGGTTACCGACCAAAAAATGTACATCAGATTGAAATCGGAGAACTTCACGGGTGAAGGTGCCGCCGTGGGTGATGCGATGGCCGCTGGCATTGTGATATCCAACTCCGAGGTCGGTATGGGTTCGATTTCGGTTGCGGAATTGGTGTGGACCTTGATCTGTTTGAATGGGATGCAAACTCAAAACGTGCAACGTAGTGCACACATCCAGTCTGCCCGGGGCGAGGAATCTTTTGGATTACTGGCGGCGGATACCAAGCAAAAAGACAATGAACTCACCAGTTTGAAAATGCGCGATTATGTCGCGGCCTATTCTAGCCGCGAGAATTTCGATAACACGCTGGAGCAATTCCGGGCCGCCGCGAATGATGTAGTTGAGGTCAGTTCCCAAGCGGCTGTGGAAAATCTGGGCACTGTGTTACAACTTACCAAATCCCAGACCAGTAGCGTATTGGATGGCCTATTGCAGACAGTTGGTCAAGCCGGATATGCGGGCAATCCCATATCCCGGGCCACGCTTGTTAATGCGGTAACCGCAGTCGGTAATACGGTCGAAGCGGATCAGGTCGACGATTGGCAGAAATTGGGAGGTCGCGTACTCAATTTAGGGCGCCGCGACTGGGATCGCGTAGCAGCAGCCGCTTAATCCTTTAACTTTCAAGTAAAACGCACCTAAGGGGCCTAGTTGGCCCCTTTTTTGCATCCCTATCTTTTCCACATTAAATGCCGATATACTCCTATAGTTAATCAATAAAGGAGTCTGTAACTATGAAATTGAAAAAGTCGATAATGTCCGGGAAATTGGCCGGAATCGACGCCTTTAATACCAACACGCTGACCAACCCCTATTGCCAGAAAATGCACGTTACCCCGGGCACGGTCTGCAAGGAATGTTATTCGTGGCGTATGCTCCAAACCTACCGGGCCAATTGCGCGGAATCATGGCAATTAAACAGTGATCTATTATCCAGCGCCTTGATCCCAGTCGATCAACTGCCAGTAATTAACGCGCATTCATTCCGATTGCACGGTCACGGCGAACTCATTAATAAAACGCACTATCTTAATTACTTGCGAATAGCCCGGCGCAATCCCGCATCGACGTTCGCACTATGGACCAAGCGAAAGGAAATCATCCGCGCGGCCGCGCGGTCGATCGATCCCGCATCGACCCGGCCCGCTAATTTGATCCTGATCTATTCCAATCCTATTAAAGACAGGATCATGAAATCCCCGCCGAAATACTTTGATAAAGTTTTTAATAACATCACCCAACCCAGCCCGGCCGATAATTGCACCGGGCGTAAATGTATCGACTGCCGACAATGCTACTCGTTAACTAGTGGCGTTGATTCGATTGTTGAACTAATGAAATAAGGAGCCAAAAACTATGCATTTAATAAACCAAAAGCCACTCGATACCGCACCGCTACTGTGTAGCGACTGCGGCCAGTTAAAGCGTCAATTTTATGTACTGGGCATCAAGTCCCTGATTTGTGTGGATTGCGCTACCGGGATCGCCCGGGACTTTGAGCCCGCATTCGATGCGATCTTTAACGCACCCAGCGATCCGCAGCCCGTCGATCCGCAGCCGGTGAACGCCGTTAAGTATGGCGAATTTCTAACTCTAAACACCGGGGCGAAGAATCCCACGGTTTACGAGCGGGGGAACTATTGCCGCAGCCGCCGCAAGTTTGAGCTTATCCGGGCCGATGATTTCAATCGCCGCACGTTCGTTAAACCGTCGACGCTGGTGCGTGTGATCGACCACTAGGCCGCATCGAGAACGATCAGGGGCGCCCAGTGCGCCCCTTTTTATTGGGTTAAATATAAGAATTGCTGGGATTAATAGGTGCCAGGGGAAACATATGGGATTCCCTAAGATAAATAGGTGCCTGGTATGGGTAGCTGGAAACCCGCGCCACGCGTGGCCTCGTTTTAAAACCTTGAAAAAAATCAGTGAAATGGGCCCATACGGGCCCCGGTCCGTGGTTCATAAACATTGAGATATATATATCTGGACACAGACCGGGGTTCTCGATCCGCGTGCCCGATCCGCGTGCCCGATCCCGATCTGGGACTGAGATCTGGGACTGAGATCCGGGATTGAGATCCGCTCCCCGGGGATTGAGATCCGCTCCCCGGGACCATGGTCCAGCGCTCCCCGCCAATGGATCGCGGCCATGGATCGCGGTCCCCGGACCCGGGTCCCCGGGCATAGGATTCCGGCAATTGAGGCTAGATTGAATGCCCAAAAACTTTAAACCAATCATTCCAAAACTCGGCTAGGGGATTTCCCTCTCGCCGGTCCAAGTGCAGGTTTTCCACGAACAATTACGCAAAAAAAATAATGAGTTTTATGTTTTAATAGTAGCTATACTTAACCTCTATACATTCTTAGACGTTCTCATATCAGGGCCGTAAATGAGCAACCCAGAAAATACTGCCGATGAACAAATACTCAAGCTTGAGTTACGGTTAGCGCAGCTAGACCGCATAGACGCCTGTCACGCGAACTTTGTTCCTTTCGTTCGTTCCATGTGGCCCGAGTTCATTACAGGAAAACACCATAAAATAATTTCTGAAAAGCTTGAGCAGGTAGCCAAGGGCGAATTAAAGCGTTTGATCATCAATATGCCCCCGCGTCATACCAAGAGCGAGTTTGCTAGTTACCTATTTCCGGCATGGATGATAGGGAAGTTTCCGTCCATGAAAATAATTCAGGCTACCCACACCACGGAACTGGCTGTGGGCTTTGGCCGTAAAGTTAAAAATTTACTGGAGCGAGATGAATACTTGGAGATCTTTCCGAACGCCAAACTTGCAGTCGATTCCAAGGCTTCTGGACGGTGGGATACCGCTAGGGGAGGTATGTATTATGCTGTTGGCGTGGGGTCTAATCTTGCAGGTCGGGGTGCTGATCTGTGCATTATTGATGATCCTCACTCTGAGCAGACAGCTATGTCTACTACTGGTTTCGACGATGCGTGGGATTGGTACACGGGTGGGCCGCGTCAACGCCTCCAGCCGGGAGGGGCCATCATCGTGGTAATGACCCGGTGGTCGGACAAGGATTTAACGGGCCAGTTAACGCGGTCCATGGCCCGCGATCCTTTAGCCGATCAGTGGGAGATAGTAGAGTTTCCCATGGAGATGCCTTCAGGAGAGCCTGTCTGGCCGCAGTATTGGACGAAGGAAGATTTAACGGCGGTAAAGGCGTCGATTCCTGTCAGTAAGTGGAATGCGCAGTACCAGCAGAATCCAACCGGTGATGAGACGTCTATTTTGAAGCGGGAGTGGTGGAACCTTTGGGAAAAGAAACAGGTTCCTAATCTGGAGTACGTTATACAGAGTTATGACACGGCGTTTACTAAAAAGGAGACGGCGGACTACAGTGCAATAACTACGTGGGGTGTTTTCTTTCCGAACGAGTCTGGGACCCCCAATTTAATATTGTTGGATGCGCAGAAGGGTCGTTGGGATTTTCCCGAGCTAAAGCAGGTAGCGTTTGATCTGTACAAGTTCTGGGACCCCGAAACAGTAATTATAGAAGCGAAAGCTACCGGAGTGCCCTTGACCCACGAATTACGGAACATGGGAATACCTGTTGTCAACTTTACGCCTTCTAGGGGTAATGATAAAGTATCGCGGGTACACAGCGTGGCTCCTTTGTTTGAGAGCGGGATGATCTGGGCACCGGATGAAACATGGGCCGAGGAGCTTATTGAAGAGTGTGCGGCCTTTCCTAATGGGGAGTATGACGACTTGGTGGATTCAACGACACAGGCGTTGATGCGTTACCGACAGGGCAACTTTGTGCAGTTGCCTTCTGATGATTGGGATACTCCTGAACCTACGCAGATACAATATTATGGCTAAGTTAAATAAATTTTTTGAGTACCGCGTACATTTCAATAACGAAAACGGCGGGGGAGGCGGTAACAATTCGGTGACCGGTCCCATGAACCTCACTGCGCAGCAGATTAGTGATTTAATATCCTCGTGGTCTGCACACTGGAACAAAGACCAATATAGTCAAGCCGAGAAGGATGCGCTAAAAGCGCAAGCTATAGCCCAGTTAGTAAAGTTCACACAAGAAACCGATGCAGTAAATGCAGATTTAGATACGTTTGCAGAAGCGTTGGGGATGACGCCCGCAGAGGTCACTCAAAACTATTACAATTACGATTGGGGCGGAAAAACACCTTTAGATTTAAGCTACGGTACGACAATTACCAAGGTGCTGGAGGAATATGACCCTAGTGCCTTAGCGGTATTGCGTTATGGACCCGGTGCAAAAAGTGTCTGGGGCGATGCGGATGCGGGATGGACCCCTACTGCGCCTACCCTGTCGGATGTGCAGGTTGCCACGGATTATGCGGCGCCTAATCAAACCCAGCTTCAGACGCGGTTGGATGCTTTTTTACCGCAGACGCGGCAAGTGGGCCAAGTGACCCAGAACACTCCGGCGTTCACCGCAGCGGATAAGTTACCTGCTACGCTTTTTGATGCGATTAACTTTCCCGAACGTGCCATAACTCGTGGGACCCCCGTTGTGACTCGCGGGCTGGACCAGTTTGGCAACCCCACCACGGCCATTACCATGGGTCAGAGTACCGCTGCTCCTACGGGCGAAAACATTGGGGAATTAAATACGACGGCCATGTTTCCGTCTACGGGCATGGGGATTGCTGCTGACGGCACAGGGACCACGAAAGTAGGTACGTTGGACACCACGGGCAACATTGTAGCCACGGGTGCCGATACGATTGACCTGATTGAATCGGGCGATACGGTGACCAGCACCGTTGACGCCAATGCCACAACTCTTGGTGATGATGACGGCGATGATACTGTTACCACCACCACTACGGTAGTAGAGGATACGACGCCTACTATCACTTGTTACAACGATGCCGGACAGTCGCAGGTTTTTGAGGGAACGACGTGCCCCACTGACTTTCCTTACACCACGAGACCGGCGGTGGGCACCAGCACTATTACTTGTTATAACGCGGCGGGCGCTTCTCAGCAGATTACCGGTTTAAACCCTACCTGTCCGGCTACGTTTCCGTACAACGAACCGTGTCCCACGGGTTATACGCGAAACGACGTGGGCCAGTGTATTGAAGATGTAACTGACCCCGGTTGTACTGGCGGTAAAGTAAAAAATGCCGACGGCAACTGTGTATGTCCTGAAGGAAAAACGGAAGATGCAGACGGTAATTGTGTAGCTACTGTGACAGGGGGGTGTCCAGCGGGTTATGAAGATGATGGCGCAGGGGGTTGCAGGGAGATTGTGACTACGGTTACCTGCACGGGCGGCAAGGTAAAAGACGCGGCTGGCAACTGCGTATGTCCTGAAGGAAAAACAGAGGGCGCCGATGGCACCTGCGTAGATATTACTGTAACTCAGGATTGTCCAGCCGGACAAATGCGCGATGAAGCCACGGGCGAGTGCCGCGATATGACCAATATCGAAACGGTTGCCCAGATTGTTAAAGAAACCAACGATGCCCTGATTGCCCAGTACGGCCCTAACCCCACGCAAGCACAAAAAGACGAATTTATACAACAAGGCAAGGATGCCTTGGTAGCGGCTGCCATGGCGGGCGACGGTCTGTCGGTCACGGATATGGCACTTGGTGCGCAGATCAGTGGTGCAACGACACTGCTGGATCTGGACGCAACTGCCGGAGCCGGGGCCGCGGGCATTGATTCTTCTGCACAGGATGTTTTTGACGTTGTTACTAGCGAATACAGTGACGACGGTAATTTTGGCAGCGTGGGTGGGGTTACCGTTTTCTCGGATGATCTTAGCGGAAATGCCAACGCACAGCTTCAGTCTAATCTTTCTGAAGGTATAGATATTTCGGCTACGGGCGTTAATGCAGGGTTGCTTGGTACGGGTGATACAACAGGAGGAGAAACGGTTACTGATACCGTTACTGATACATCCGGTGTCGGAGGAGCTACGGTGACCGACGCAGGTACGCTTAGTGCATCAGACACGTTGGCTAATCGAGCCGCACAAACGGCAAGTGGTTTTTTAACTCCCGGCATAGCTACTCAGGAAACCATCACCGATCTGCTGGGCAAAATCAATGCCAACGAGCTGTCGGTGGGTGAGGTAGCTCTTGCTTATAATTTGACTCCCGGCGAGGTTCAGGCCGAGGTTGATCGCCTTAATACAGCGGCGGCTGCGGCTGCGACAACAGCAACCGGCGGTACAGCAACCGGCGGTACAGCAACCGGCGGTACAGCAACCGGCGGTACTCAGTACAGCAACCTTGATTTAGTTGGTGCTACGAAGCCCTTGATCCCCGGACCGGGTGACACCTTCATTCCCTATAACACTTCTCCCTACGTTAGTGTTGACAACACTTTTATCCCCGGCGGAGCTTTTGGAGCGCAACCGGGTGAAGTGGATTACCAGTGGGGAGCAGCGGCACAGGGTCTGGCAGAAGGGGATTCTTCTTTTATGCTTGGCGGTCCTGAAACGGCTACTTTTGGCAGCACCGGAGATGGTTCCAATATACCTTTGGGAATTGGGGGCTTCACAGGTAGATACAGGGGCTTTAACCAAGGAGGTTCGACAGATCCGTTGGAGCAGCGAAACGAGGCCGTCGGATCACGGCTCATGCGCCATGGTGGTATAGGCAGTATGCAAGGAAGTACCATGTCGCCAGAAATGGCGGGAACGCTGGATCGCATTATGGCGAGGAGAAGATAGATGGCGAACGGCGAAAGCATAACCCCCATGGTTGAACGAACCGTAGACGTTGAAATAGAAGATGATTTAGAGATTGGTGCGCCTAATACAACTGGTTTAAACGTGGACGAGTTGATGGCCGAGGTAGAGATCACAGACTCGGACGATGGTGGGGTCCTTGTTGATTTTGCGCCTCAAGAAGAGACGTTTATAGACGAAGGGGATTTTTACCGAAATCTGGCCGAAGACATGGATGACGTGGTTTTAGGAACGATGTCCAGTGATTTGCAGGGGCAGTACGAAGGAAACAAGGAAACCCGCAAAGAATGGATGGACACTTATTCGGAAGGGCTGAAGCTACTGGGCTTTAAATACGAAGAGCGCACTGAACCTTTTCGCGGGGCCACGGGAGTCACTCACCCTATTTTGGCGGAAGCTGCCACGCAATTTCAGGCTCAAGCCTACAACGAACTTTTACCCCCCGGTGGTCCTGTTCGCACCGTGGTCATGGGTGCGCCTACCAAGGAAAAAGAGCAACAGGCTACCCGAGTTAAAGAATACATGAATTATTGTTTGACCGAAGTGATGGAGGAATACACCCCCGAATTCGATCAGATGTTGTTTTATTTGCCCTTAGCCGGTTCTACCTTTAAGAAAGTTTACTACGATGCGGCACTGGATCGCCCTGTGTCTACGTTTGTTCCTGCGGAAAACTTAGTGGTTCCGTATGAAACCAGCAACCTCGAAACCTGTCCGATTATTACTCATGTGGTTCCCATGAGTGAAAATGATCTTAGAAAACAGCAGATTGCAGGTTTTTATCGTGACGTAGAACTCAATCCTCAACAAACGCCAGATAACGAAGTGAGGCAGGAGCTGAACAAGATTGAAGGCGTAGATCCGTCCTCTACTGTGAATTACGACGTTAACCTGTTGGAGTTTCACGTAGAACTGGATCTGGAAGGATTTGAGGATATTGACGAAGGTGGAGAGCCTACCGGCATTAAACTCCCGTATGTTGTTACGATAAGTGAAGAAAAAGGCACCGTATTATCTATACGTCGCAATTACCGGGAAGGTGATCCGCAAAAGAAAAAAATAGCTTATTTTGTGCATTACAAGTTTTTGCCCGGTTTCGGTTTCTATGGCCTTGGACTGATTCACACCATCGGTGGGTTGTCCCGTACAGCTACGGCTTCTCTCCGACAGCTTATCGATGCGGGCACTTTGTCTAATTTACCGGCGGGCTTCAAGGCCCGTGGCCTACGGGTGAGGGATGACGCTGATCCGTTACAGCCCGGTGAGTTCCGAGATGTGGACGCTCCCGGCGGAGCGATCAGGGACAGCTTGATGCCATTGCCTTTTAAAGGACCGGACACGACGTTGTTTCAGTTACTGGGTTTTGTGGTGGATGCGGCGCAGCGGTTTGCCACGATTACCGACATGAAAGTGGGTGACGGTAATCAGCAAGCAGCAGTGGGTACAACGGTAGCACTACTGGAGCAGGGTGCACGGGTAATGAGCGCGGTACATAAGCGGCTGCATTACGCGATGCGCAATGAATTTAAGATTTTGGCACGAGTGATGCACGAATCGTTGCCGCAGGAATATCCGTATTCAGTTGCGGGTGGTGAACAAACCATTATGGCGCAGGATTTTGATGACAGGGTTGATGTATTCCCTGTTTCAAATCCTAATATTTTTTCACAAGCGCAGCGTATTGCCTTGGCCCAAAGCCAGTTAGAGTTAGCAATACAAGCGCCAGAGCTGCATAACTCGCAAGAAGCGTTCCGAAGAATGTACGAAGCCTTGGGTGTGCGCGATATTGACAGCATTTTGAAAGCGCCAGAGCTTGAAGAACCCTTACCTAAAGACCCTGCACAGGAAAATGTGGACGCTTTGGAAAGCACAGAGCTTAAAGCTTTCGAGGGACAGGACCACACGGCGCATATTACGGCGCATTTAACCTTTATGGCGGGTGGAATGGTGCAGCAATTACCGGAGGTGGTGGTTTCTTTGCAAAAACACGTCCTTGAACACGTTAAATTGAAGGCCAGAGAGCAAGCGGCCATCCAATTTATGCAGGAAAATCAAGGACAACCGGCAACAGAGGATCAAATGTTGCAGGTTGAGACGCTAATAGCCCAGATTATTGCGCAGGAGATGACTGCGTTGCGTCAACAAAGCCAGCAAATTGCAGGTGGAGGCGAAGAAGAAGGCCCAGATCCGTTAATCGCGCTGAAACAGCAAGAAATAGACATAAAAGGGCAGAAAACACAGGCAGATATAGCCAACGATCAAGCAAAACTGGCCTTAGAAGAGCAAAAAGTGGTTCAAAGAGGCGAACAGTTTGAAGATCGGATAGAATCGCAGGAAAAACAGACCGCAGAACGTATTCGAGCGTCAGATAGGCGTGAAATGATGCGTTTACGTGAAAAATTAGGAGAAACTCCATGAGCAGAACCGTAAAAACAGGTGGTGCGCCGCCTCCCAAGACCCCAAAAGCTACCAAATTTGAGGTAATCAAGGACCAAGGTAAGGCTCCTTTCAGCGATTACAAGGAAATTCCTACGCCTAAGAATTTAGGCAAGGGCAAGGTGACAACAGGCACTTGTCGGGGTATGGGCGCCATGTTGCGTGGCGGAAAGTTCACCATTAACTAATGGAAGACAATATTTTACTTGCCGATGGCTTTGATGCCGCCCTTATAGGCACTGGGGAGCGGTGTGGTCAGCCTACTCTGGCGGTTTACGACAGAGAAAAGTGTATTGAAATATTGCAAGGTCAAGGAATGTCCTACGACGAGGCCCAAGAGTATTTTGACTTTAATGTAGTGGGAGCTTGGGTTGGTGAACAAACCCCTATTTTTGTAAATGTAGGTGATTTATGCCATTAAAGAAAGGTCGCAGTAAAAAAACTGTAAGTGGCAATGTAAGAAAATTAAAAGGCGAAGGCTATCCGCAAAAACAAGCGGTAGCCATTGCACTTAACACCGCCGGTAAAGGCCGACGCAAAAGGAGACGTTCCACGTGAAACATTCCTGTCTATTGTTTGTGTTTTTGTTAAGCAGTTGTTCTGTAAGCGAAGACATGATTGCCAATAAGGAGCTTTATTGCTCTGAAATCTATAAAGGTATCCGTGCGGTAGGGCGTGTAGCTACTGAAGTTACAACAGGTGTCGCTATTGTCGATGTGTGTGACACCATCGATGAAATTGTCGAGGAGGAAAACGCTGACGCAACCGACAAAAGTGATTCGGAATCTTGAAGCGTTAATAAAGCTATGGTTGATATTTTATGAAGCTTAAAGGGATTCTTGGAGCATTAGCTCCTACGCTCGTTAAAACGGTAGCGAGTAGTAATCCTATCGCTGGAATGGCCGTAAAGTTAGCCGCTAAAAAGCTAGGAATGCCCGAAACATCCAGCATAGAACAGATAGAAGAAGTGGTTGAGAACGAACCGGAAAAAGCCGAGATTCTGCAAGATGCAGAATTAGAAATTAAAAAATTAACGGCTAATATCGAGGGGTTTCGACTTGAGACGGAAGACAGGCAAGACGCGAGAGCTAAGTTTGCCAAGGACCCTACGCCTAAGCTTATTGCAGTTTTGGCGATGGTGGGATTCTTGGCGTATATATTTATGGTCACGCTTCAAGCGCCTGAGAGCAATGATGATGCGATTGTCAACTTGGTTCTCGGTTATCTTGGCGGTCTGGTTAGCGGCATTGCCAGTTTCTACTTCGGGTCTAGCCACAATGGAAATTAAAGGTATGGAAAAACTTATAGAACAGCTAAAACGCCACGAAGGTGTGAAGACTAGGGCTTACAGGGATCAGTTTGGCACTTGGCACATTGGCGCTGGAAGAAACATACATCCTGACGGCCAGCACCAAGGGATAGGATTGAGCATTGAGGAAATCGACTTCATGCTCAGTAATGACATTGTGAGAACCATTCAAGAGCTAAGCGCAGAATATCCTTGGTTTAACGATTTGGAAGAAGGCGCAAGGCGTGACGGCATCATCAATATGCACTTTAATCTTGGTAGGGTTCGTTTCTCCAAGTTTAAGAAGGCCATCGCTCATATGGAGAAAGGTGACCACGACGCAGCAGCTACTGAATTTTTGGACTCGCTGTGGGCGAAGCAGGTAAAAAATCGCAGTTTGGAAGTGACCGACATGATTAAGACTAACGAGTATGTATGAGTACCGAGCCACAATTTTAAAAATAATTGATGGAGATACCGTTGATTGCAGTGTTGATCTTGGTTGGGATACCCACGTTTCTGGTAAGCGTGGCCGTATCCGTCTCTATGGCATTGACACACCCGAATCAAGGACGCGGGATAAGGAGGAGAAGAAGTACGGACTCCTTGCCAAAAAGTTTGTAGAGGAGTTTATGCCTGTAGGGACTGTAGTTACGTTACGAACCTACAAAGACGCTGGAAAATATGGACGTTACTTAGGTGATTTTAAAGTTTATGACAAATGGTTGTGTGAAGAGCTTTTAAAACATCACCATGCAGTAGAATATCTTGGGCAAAGTAAAGACCTTATTAAAGCTGCGCATCTGGAGAACAGAAAGAAACTAATATAAGATAGTGTCCGATTAAATAGGGAAATATAAGAATGGACGTTATTCAATTAGTACAATTTATACAAAAGTCAATTAGAACGCGACGCGAAAACATAAGGCAAATATTAGAAAGCAATGGCGTTAATAGTATGGAGCAATATCAAAAGCTCATGGGAGAGCTAGACGCCTTATTTTATGTTGAAGAGGAACTCTCGGGCCTTTTAGAAAAACAGGAGCAATTAGATGACTAAGTCGGCAATTATTACACCCGTAGGGGTGAACGCTGATGCTGATACCGTTGAAGATTCGTATGTCAAATCGGAAGACCGGGTATTAGATCCTTCCAAACTTTCACACTCTCTTTTAGAGCGAATGCCTAAGCCTACGGGCTGGCGCATCCTTATTTTGCCCTATCGAGGCAAAGGGGTAACAGACGGTGGCATTCATTTAAGCAAACAGACAGTGGACGAGGATCAGATTCAGACCGTTGTAGGGTATGTTTTAAAACAAGGCCCTATGGCATATAAAGATAAGGATCGTTACCCAGATGGGCCATGGTGCAAGGAAAAAGATTGGATTGTGTTTCCCCGTTATGCGGGATCACGTTTTCGCATTGAAGGCGGTGAAGTTCGTATTCTTAACGACGATGAAGTAATCGCCACTATTTTAAACCCTGACGATATTTTAAGTTTTTAAGGAAGAGTCCATGGCTACAACTAAAAGTGAACATAAGCCTGACGATGGGCAGGTAGATTTAGAATTTGATGAGTATGAAGAAACCACTGTAGATCTTCCATCGGACGATGCCAAAGAAGAAAAAACAGAGGCAAAAGTCGAGGTGGAAGAAGACACCAAACCTGAAGACGAAGACGAACATGATGAAGTTAGTAAAAATGTAAAGCGTCGTATTGACCGTCTTACTAAAAAAATGCGAGAAGCTGAACGCCGAGAGCAAGAAGCAATTAATTACGCTAAAAATGTTCAGGCTGAGTCTGCACAAATTAAGCAGAAATTACAGACGGTAGATCAAGGTTATATCAGTGAGTATGGCAATCGCTTAAATATTGAGCAGCAACAAGTTGAAGCTCAAATTAAAGACGCAATGGATCGTGGCGATAGCGACGCAACTATCGAAGGACAACGTAAATTAGCGGAATTAGCCGTTTCTGCTGATCGCTATAAGTCTGTGCAAAGAAACAGGAAAGCGCAGGAAGAAGCGCAAAAAGCACAGCCACAACCACAACCACAACCACAACCACAAGCCCAACCGGTGGAGCAGCCCCCTGATCCTAAAGCAGAAGAATGGGCTTCTAAAAACGAATGGTTTGGAAAAGACGAAGCCATGACTTTCGCGGCTTTTGGCATTCATAAAACCATGGTTGAAAAAGAAGGATTTGACCCGCAAAGCGATGACTATTATGATGAATTGGATTCACGAATAAAAACCAAATTCCCTCAAGAATTTGATAACGGTTCCGGCAAACGTCCCGTCCAAAATGTAGCCGGAAATTCCCGCAGTAGAAGTAGAGGACGCAACAAGCAAGTAAAACTCACCCAAAGCCAAGTCGCTATTGCGAAGAAACTTGGGGTGCCACTGGAAGAATACGCGAAGTATGTAAAGACTTAGGAGAAAGTGATGTCATCAACTAAAAAAGGGTTTGAGGGCACCAAAACTCCTCGCGCAACAACAACTAGGGAAAAGACCCAACAGCGTAAGCCGTGGGCACCCTCCTCTAGTTTAGATGCACCACCTGCACCCGAAGGGTACAAGCATCGCTGGATACGCTCAGAAGCTCGTGGGTTTGTAGACACTAAAAATGTCTCTGCCCGATTACGCGAAGGATATGAATTGGTACGTGCCGAGGAATTTCCTGATTTTGAAGCGCCAGTGGTCGATTCAGGTAAATACGAAGGTGTAATTGGGGTTGGTGGGCTATTGTTAGCTCGTATTCCTTTGGAAACTGTAGAAGAACGTAATGCGTACTATCAAGGACGCGCTAAAGATCTTCAAGACGCAGTGGATCAGGAATTACAGCGAGAGAATGCCCACAATACAATGACGATCAGCAAGCCTGACCGTCAATCTCGTGTAAACTTTGGTGGTCCTCGGAAAGAGTGACCTTTTAGGAGAATAGTCTTATGGCAAATCAAGAAACTGCCTATGGTCTACGTCCTATTGGTATGGTGGGTAGTGGTCCCAACTCAACTGGTATCACGGAATATGAAATTGCCAGTGGTAACACTAATGTTATCTACAACGGCGAAATTTGTGTCCCATTAGCCTCTGGATATATAGATCAAGCGGGTGACACCGCAGGTGGCACAACGCAAGCACTAGGTGTGCTGACAGGCGTTATGTACCAAGACTCGACTCAAAAGAAGCCCGTTTGGTTAAACTACTGGCCCGGTTCTGGCGGTGTAAGCGTGGATACTAATTATCCAGTACGTGCTTACGTTGCTGACAACCCTAACCAGTTGTTCCAAGTAGCTTCCGATGCGTCGTTAACCAGTAAAGCCACGGCGCAAGCTGCGGTTTTCGCTAACACTGATTTGGGAACTTCTGCCCGTTCCGGTTCTACCGATACAGGCAAATCCACTTCTGAAGCCAGTGTGGCAAACATCGCCACTACAGCCACATTACCTTTGCGTATTGTAGGTATTGTGGATGACGATGCTAACGCGGACTTCACTGCGGCGGGAATCCCGCTCAAAGTGCGGTTAAATGCTCACTTTAACGCCGGTACTCGTCGCTTTGATTCACAGACGACTGCCGACTCAACCGGACTATAAGGAGGCTTAGATGACTATTTCTCGCGCTCAACTAGCGAAAGAACTAGAACCGGGCCTGAATGCCTTATTCGGGTTGGAGTATGACAGGTACGAAGACGAAGCTGCGGAGATCTTTGAATCCGAAGGCTCAGATCGAGCTTTTGAAGAAGAGGTGATGCTTTCTGGCTTTGGCACAGCACCTGTTAAAACTGAAGGTAGTGCAATTAACTTTGATGACGCGCAGGAGACTTACACTGCTCGTTACACCATGGAAACTATTGCACTGGCTTTTTCAATTACAGAAGAAGCTGTAGAAGACAATCTTTATGATCGTCTAGCTGCACGATACACTCGTGCGTTGGCTCGTTCTATGGCTCAAACCAAGCAAATTAAAGGCGCCACTGTTTTGAACAATGCTTTTTCTACTGCGTCCCCAATAGGTGACGGGGCGGCATTGTGTTCAGCAGCGCATCCTAGTTTGTCTGGTAATCAATCTAACTTGTTGGCAACTCCCGCAGATTTGAACGAAACTTCTTTAGAAGATATTTTGATTCAAATTGCTGGCTTTACTGATGAGCGTGGATTAAAAATTGCTGTCCGTGGCACTAAGTTGTTGATTCCTAAAGAACTTCAATTTATTGCGGAGCGAATTATTAACTCTAATTTGCGTCCCGGTTCGGCAGACAACGACATTAACGCTATGAAATCAATGGGAATGCTCCCTGAAGGGGCGGTGGTAAACCACTTCTTCACTGATGCTGATGCGTATTTTGTCAAAACTGATTGCCCTAATGGTTTCAAACTTTTCAACCGTACTCCGCTGAAAACAGCGATGGAAGGGGATTTTGATACCGGCAATATGCGCTTTAAGGCTCGTGAGAGATACGCTTTTGGTGTCTCTGATTGGCGTTGCGTATACGGCACTCCGGGCGCCTAGTAACTTTAGTCGGTTACACAAAAAGGGCGGCATTATTGTCGCCCTTTTTTTATTCCTTTATACTGCTTCTGTTACCTGACTATCACATCCCGTGATAGACACTAGCCACGACAGGAGAACACTACATGGCTACTCATTTTAAAGGTCCAATTCTTTATTCCTCTGCCCGTAAAGGTCTTGAAAACCTCCAAGTTGGAGTTTGGCCCGATCAGGCGGTTTTTCTCGATGATTTCACCGGTATAGCTATAGATACCACTAATGACTGGACGGTGGTGAAAGATAGCGGTGCTACGGTTGCTATTTCGGCAGATACTGCCACAGGGGTTGTGGCACTTACTTCCGCCGCTACTACTGATAATGATGGTGCGTCGATACAAGGTAATGAGATATTTCAGTTACCCTCGACTGCTGGAGAAAAACTCTTTTTTGAAGCTCGTTTTTCTATTGCTAGTACCTCTGGTGATAGTGTGGGACAAATGGATGTTTGGGTAGGGCTTTGTGAAAACTTTGCAACTGATCCGGAAAATGCGTTTGCGGCTGCTAACCGTATAGGCTTCCAGCTCGATGATGGATCTTCTCTTACGCGCTTGATTTCTGAATCGGGTGGCACTGAGACAGAGACAGAACTGGCTACTACTTATAACCTGACTGATGACACTTATGTCACTGTAGGGTTTATTGCCACGAAAGGTACAACTACTGATACGGTTCAGTTTTATTATGACCGGCAGTTGGTGGGTACGCATACTACTAATATTCCTACTGCGTTGATGACACCGGCTGCTGTCGAAGTCTCCGGAGATGCTACGGGTACTAAGAGCATGAGTGTTGATTACATAATGGCTGCGGTTGATCGCGGAGTGACTTATTAATGGCTGCGACGCGAAAGCGAGCGAGAACCAAAGGCGGGAAGTTTAGAGGGGATAACCCCTCTACTCCCGATATTAATGAAGCTTGGGAGGATACCACCGTGGCGACAAAGAAAGCTCCAGCAAAGAAGAAAGCGGCGAAGAAAACCGTGACTAAAAAGGCTCCAGCAACTAAAGCTAAAGCGGGTTTGCCGCCTCCGGGGAGTGCTGCCCACAAAGCCATGGTTTTACGTGGCGAAATTAAGGAGTAACGCATGGCAGGTTCAGATACTTTTTCGACTTATATTCTTGCTTCCGACATAGCGGCGGTTGATGCCGATGGAGTATGTACTTCCCAAACTCCAAGCGGAGCAGGGAACCTTACTATTAACGGCGCTCTTGCTGCCGGTGGGGAGGCTACACTTGTTCCTGCTCGAAACGTGACGGTTACCTCGGGCGGATCGAGTGAAACAGGGAAAAATTTTACTATTACAGGTACAGATGTTAATGGGAATGCAGTCAGTGAAGTAATCGCTGGTCCGGGGAGTTCAGCAACTGTCAACACTACCAAGGTTTTTAAGGTAGTCACACAGGTTTATGTTGATGCAGCCACAGCCGGAGCGGTAACTGTTGGATCAGGTACTACCGTTTCAGAAACCATATTTGCAGGTAGAGCAAGAATTCGTGGGATTTACTTTGTAAATAGTGGTTCGGCAGGTCCTTTGGATTTTGTTAATGGAAATAACGGTGATACCGTTATGAAGCTATACACTACTGGAACTGCCGCTACAGCAGATTATCCAGATGTCCCAGACGAAGGGATTTTGTGTCCTGATGGTGCGTTTGTTAATTGTTTAGCGGCAAGTTTTACAGCTCTTACTGTGTTCTATAACTAAATGTATAACGTAGAAGAAGTCATTAAAGATGAAATTAGGTCTTGGTCTAAAGAAGCGTTAGAGAAAATTAATCCTAATTTCAACGGGTTACCGCCTTGCCCCTATGCCGAAGGCGCATGGGCGAATGACAAGGTGGGAATAGGGTTTAAGACGTGTCCGTCTTTCCAAGATTTAACAACGATTGTTTCAACTTGGGACGATAAGCATGATTTAGTGATTTTAGTTGATTTGGACTATATGCAAGATCGAGAGGTCTTTTATCAGCATATTGATGGATTGAACGAAGCTATTTCCCAACGGATTTTTATCGAAAAAGATATTTGGTTAATGGCGTTTCATCCTGATGATGAGCCTAACGAATTGGTGTATGCCCATGAAGATTTAAAAAGCGTAATAGATATTAGTTATGCGATGATATTTATCCAACGTCTGAGTAAGTTGCATGAGGCGGCGGAAAAGTTGAAGACAACAGGGTATTACAAAGAGTACGAACAGCAGTTTGGTTTAATGGATATGTTAAGGGTACGCGAAACCTATTACCGGAGGTTGAAAGATGGCTAAAAAGAAACAAGGGTATGACGCTCGATTAGATGAATCCTTGGGCGAACGCAATCGAGGAAAGAAAAAACAAAGCTTGGCTTCTCGTCGTCGAGAAAGTGAAGGTACTGAAAAATCTATGGGGCGGCGTAAGTATTCTGCTGTTAGTACCATGGATAAAGGTAATCGCAAGAGAGGCTCAAAAGCAAAAAGAGTTGTTAACTTAGGAGCCGGAGGCCCGGTGGGAAGAACCACTTCCTCACGTAGCTCTGACCTTACTCCCCAGCACAAACGGATGGCAATGGGACAAAAAGTGCCTCAAGGTAAAACGCCGGTAAAACTGGCAATAGGTGGCCTCGCCCATAGTAAACCCGTAAGAATGCGTGGAGGCGGCGCAGCGGTTAAAAAAATGAAAAGAGGCGGCAATCCCGGCGGTCGTAGAAGTTAATGGCAACTTCAGGGTCTACAGATTTTGAGCTGGATGTAGCGGATTACATCGAAGAAGCGTTTGAACGGTGCGGCCGTACTGTGCGCACTGGTTATGACCTTAAAAGCGCCAAACGCTCCCTTAATCTTTTGTTAGCTGAATGGGCTAATAGAGGGCTTAATCAGTGGACTATCGAGGAAACCAGCTTAACTTTGGCTAAAGACATTCGTGTGTATCCCGGTGGAACTTTAACCATGACGGTGGCCGCGTCAGGCAGTTTTTCTGTCGGAGAAACAATTACGGGTGGGACAAGTGCCGCGACGTGTCAAATTACGAGTTTACCGTCAGCTACAAGCTTTGCTATTACTATTCCGACAGGTACTTTTTCTAGCGGGGAAACGTTAACTGGTGGAACCAGTGGTGCTACCACTACCTTGTCTGCCGCAGTGGATTTTTCTGATGTTCGAGGAACCATTGATCTTTTAAGCGCAGTTCTGCGGCGGGATAACACGGATTATTCTATTCCCCGTGTTAGTAGGGACGATTATTTAACTATTCCAAATAAAAGCACTACGGGAAGAGTAGATCAGTTTTTTCTTAATCGCTTAATCACACCTCAGTTAGAGCTTTGGCCTACGCCTGAAAACAACACCGATATTTTAATTTTTAATCGTTTAACACGTATACAGGACGCGGATACTTTTATAAATACGATGGAAGTTCCCTTTCGGTTTTATCCCTGTTTAACCGCCGGATTAGCTTATTATCTTTCTTTGAAAATAGCTCCAGATCGGACAACGCTTCTTAAAGCCGTGTATGACGAAGAATTTATTATGGCAGCTACTGAAGACCGAGATCGGGCGTCGTTTACAATTCAACCTTCTGTTTCCTATGAGAGGTTGAATTAATGGGTAAATTTGCAACGGGAAAATATGCGTTAGGCACTTCGGATCGTTCGGGGTTTGTTTATAAGTTAAATGATATGCGCAAAGAATGGACAGGCGCATTAGTGGGACCGGACGAATGGGAAAAGAAGCAGCCTCAGTTAGATCCCCGGAAACACGTAAGCGACCCTCAAGCGTTAAGAAATCCAAGACCAACCACACCAATGGTTTTATCGATTTATGTAGGAGTGCCCGACGTGGCCTTTAATGGTACATGGAAACCTATGAATTGTTTTGGTCAAGTGGGTCAGGTGACGGTGACAACAACATAATGGCTTTTACTTACGCACAGCTAAAGACGGCGATACAGGACTACACACAAAACAGTGAAACGTCTTTTGTTACTAATTTGCCTGTTTTTATCAGAGCGTCTGAAGAACGTATTTTAAAGACCGTGCAGTTGACGTTGTTTCGTAAAAATTCTTCAGGAAACATGACTCAGGGTGATGAATATTTAGTAATGCCCGCTGATTATTTAGCGCCTTTTTCCTTGTCGTATACCGATTCTAATAACGATAAACATTTTTTAGATTTTAAAAGTGTTAACTTTATACAATCTTTTAATCCTGATGCGTCTACTACGGGAGGACCGCGTTATTACGCTAACTTTGATGTAACCAACTTTATTATTGGCCCTACTCCCGACAGCAACTATGACGTGGAATTGCATTATTACTACCGGCCTGACAGTCTCACTGCCGGAGCAGATGGTGGCACTACGTGGTTAAGCACTAATGCGGAGCTTACCTTGTTGTACGGCTGTTTAATCGAAGCCTATATTTACATGAAGGGTGATCCTACATTAATGCAGGAATACGAACAGCGTTTTGCGGAATCGTTAGTAGCTCTTAAACAATACGGAGAAGCCAAAGAAGTTACGGATGAATACCGTACTGGTATGGTTATTAGAGAAAAACAATGATGACACCGGAGTTGGGAATAAGTAATAATTTTAAGGTGGATGTTGTAACCACCAAGAACAGGGGGCATTCTCCTGAAGAGGTGGCCGAGCTGTGTATAAATAAAATTGTGGGTATTTCAGCGACGGCAGATCCGATAATTCGACAACAGGCGGAAGCCTTTAAAACGCATATAGAACAGGTAATTGTTTACTATATGAAAAAAGCAATACAGAGCGATAGAACCACGGTTTGTAATGCTTTGTTAGAGGCAGGAGAACCTAAATTAGCCGATTTGATTAGGAGATTATGATATGGCTTTCACCGGAAACTTTATGTGTACCAGTTTTAAGGTAGAACTTTTGAAGGGTGTACATAATTTTACTAATAGTACAGGCAATACTTTTAATATTGCCATGTACGATAACAGTGCTTCTTTTACGGCTGCTACCACGGCCTATACTGCCAGTAATGAAGTAACCGGAACCGGGTATACCGCTAAAGGCAATACCTTAGTAAATGTTACCCCTACAAGCACAAGCACCACTGCTTTTACCGATTTTGGTGATTCTACATGGGGTAGCTCAACTATTACGGCGCGAGGAGCCATGATTTTTAATGACACAGCTTCTGGAGATCCCAGCGTAGTGATTCTTGATTTTGGATCGGATAAGTCTTCAAGCTCTGGGGATTTTACTATTGTATTTCCCACGGGCGATTCGACGAGTGCGATTATCAGGATAGCTTAAAATGGCAGGGGTAACGGTTACCCTTGAAGGCTGGGGCGTTGATGCTTGGGATGCGGGAGCTTGGGGTCAAACCAGTGCCGGTCAACAAGCCACTGCCTCTGTTGGAACGGCCATTGCTATAACTGAGGGAACGGCGAATGTAACAGGCTTGGCTGCGACTACTGGGCTAGGAACAGTTAGTCTTATAACCAACAGTACGTTTTCAGTTACTGGGGTAGCAGGAACAGCTTCTGTTGGAACGGTAACGACAGAACAAGGAACTACGGTTTCTGTAACGGGTTTAGCAGGAACTACGAGTGTAGGAACTCCAACCGTTACGAATGTAACTAATGCGTATGTAACCGGAGTGTATGCAACAGGAGAGACATCAGGTGTTCAGATATGGATGGAAATAGTGCCCTCCCAAACAGCAAATTGGGTAGAGATAGTGCCCTCCCAAACAGCAAATTGGGTAGAGATAGCCGCATAAACAAGAGGTTTTAAACATGGCAACTTATGTAAACAATCTAAGATTAAAAGAAATTGCTACTGGTGACGAGAGCGGCACATGGGGCACAAGCACAAACACTAATTTGGAGCTAATTGCGGATGCACTTGGTTATAACACCCAAGCTTCTTTTGGTTCTGATGCAAATGCAACCACTACTGTAGCGGATGGTGCGGCAGACCCGGCCAGAGCGCTTTATTTTAAAGTAACTTCTGGCGTCAGTCTTACGGCGACTAGGACGTTGACCATAGCTCCCAATACTGTTTCTCGGTTAATGTGGATTGAAAATGCCACTAGCGGAAGCCAGACAATTACTATTAAGCAGGGGTCAGGAGCTACTATTAATATCCCTACAGGTAAAACAAAAATAGTTTATTTGGATGGAGCCGGAGCCGGAGCAGCGGTAGTAGACGCACTTACTAATGTAAGTGAAGCCTCTAGTGGAACGGTTACTTCTGTTGGGGGTACTGGCACTGTTAATGGAATTACGCTTACTGGAACAGTTACAAGTTCTGGTAATTTGACACTCGGCGGCACTCTTGGAAGTGTTGACCTTACTTCACAAATTACTGGAACTCTCCCTGTAGGCAACGGCGGTACTGGAATTACAAGCCTTGGTTCAGGTGTAGCTACTTGGATGGGTACACCATCCAGTGCAAACCTAGCAAGTGCTGTGACAGATGAAACGGGCACGGGTGCGTTGGTGTTCGGTACAGCTCCCACCTTGACGGGTGTGACTTTAGCTGGGGCCGTAACTGGAGCCGACCAAACAGTTTCTGCTGTGAACCTTAAAGACTACGGCGAAGTCACCAATGCAATAGGCTCAACAGGTGGTGGTACGCAGGATATTGATTTAACTGCCGGTAATTCTGTTACCGCTACTGTAGACACTTCTGCAAATACGTTTACTTTTTCTAATCCCACAGCTTCTGATGAGCTATGTGGCTTTACACTGACGCTTACTAATGGTGGAAGCCAAACTGTAAACTGGCCCGGAACTGTTGATTGGGCGGGAGGAACTGCTCCTACGCTCACCGCAAGTGGTGTTGATGTGCTGGTTTTTTACACCACAGACGGTGGAACTAGGTGGTACGGGTTCTTGGCAGGAGCCAATCTAAGCTAATGACCAATATTAAGCGAATATTAGAAGCCGCTTCAGGGGGCGCTACGGCCACTGATTACCAGTTGATGTCGTGGGGTAGGGGCAATAACGGTGTTTTAGGTTTAGGAAACACGACAAAGTATTCGTCACCTAAAGCTGTCGGTAGTGCTACTCCGTGGACGAAATTATCCAGCCCCTGTAACGGAGGTGGAAATACGCTGCATGTTGCTGCTGTCCAAAATGGAAAATTATTCACTTGGGGAGCTAATGTTGATGGCGAATTAGGCCACGGCAATGTAACTGCTTATTCTTCACCAAAGCAAGTGGGCGCTTTGACCACTTGGGACGAGGTGTCTCTGGGCGGTCAAACGATGCTGGCTGTGAAGAAGGATGGAACACTGTGGGCGTGTGGAGATGGCTTTCCCTTTGGGTCTTTGGGGCTAGGCAACACAACTTCATATTCTTCTCCTGTGCAAGTTGGCTCTTTGACAAATTGGTCAAAAGTTTCTGCTTCGGGTTCAACACTGCAAAGAAGCGCGGCAATAAAAACCGATGGGACATTGTGGACTTGGGGTAACGGTGCAGATGGTGTAACCGGACACGGCGATATAAGCAATAGAAGTTCTCCGGTACAAGTTGGGTCTTTAACCACTTGGGCAGAGGTAAGCGTGGGCGTTAAGCACATGCTGGCTGTCAAGACTGATGGTACTTTGTGGACTTGGGGTAACGGTGCTTACGGAAAGCTTGGTCTTGGCAATACCACCACTTACTCTTCTCCTGTACAAGTAGGCTCTCTTACTGATTGGGCAACTCCAGTGGCGGGTGGTTATACCTCGGCCTGTGTAAAAACAGACGGAACACTGTGGACTTGGGGTAACGGTGGTTATGGAAGGCTTGGTCACGGAAACACAACTTCATACTCATCTCCCAAACAAGTTGGTGCGCTTACAAATTGGTCACTTTTAGATTGGGCCAGCGCACATTGCCTTGCTTTAAAAACTGACGGAACGCTCTGGGCTTGGGGTAGAGGCGCGCAAGGTAGATTAGGTTTAGGAAACACCACCAATTATTCTTCTCCCAAACAAGTGGGCAGTCTTACCAGTTGGAAGGATATAACTGCTGTAAGCTACGGTTCGAGTTTAGCTTTTTATGAACCTTAATTTCCTGTCAGGACTACCGAGAAGTGGCTCAACTGTTCTAGCCGCGATTCTCAATCAAAATACAGACGTTCATGTCTCTACAACGTCTGGTCTTGTATATGCCTTAGACAGCCTTGCCAACATCTGGAGTGAAAGCAATCTGTTAGGAGAAAATGACCCTGAAAGAAAGAAATTAGTGAAAACAATGAGAGGAACGATTGATGCTTTTTATGATGTTCCTGAAAGTATTGTAATTGACAAGGCAAGAACGTGGCCTTTGAAAGTCATTTTAGGTGCAATGCATCAAGTGCTAGACAAAAAGCCAAAGATAATTGCGACAGTGAGGAACATTCCAGAGTGTGCGGCTTCATTCGTAAGACTAGCTAAGCCAGAAAATTTGGATGAGTTTATGTATTCGGGTCAATTGATAGCGCACCTCAAAGGTTCATACGCGACTCTCTGGGAGGGTTACGAGGCGTTTCCTGAATGTTTTTGTTTTGTTGAGTATGAAAATCTTTTATCGCAGCCAGAAAAAGAACTAGAGCGCATTCATAAGTTTCTTGAGCTGGAACCTTTTGAATACGATTTTAAGAACATTGATGGCGAAAGTGTCAAGGAAGACGATGAACAATTACACGGTGTAGCAGGGCTGCACGACATTAAGCCTGAATTAAAAAAACAACATAACGAAGATGCTAAGGATGTTTTGGGGCACTATTACAACGAGTTTTGCCAACCGGAGTTTTGGTCAGATAAGGAAATAGAGCCAGAAGTAAAAGACCTAGATTTACAATTAGCCGCTGCGACTGAAGGTAACTTTGAGGAGGCTTGGCGACTGGCTGAAAAAATAAAGCGCGAAGAGCCTGACAACCTGAGAGCAGCTTACAATAGGGGTTGGCATTTTCTAAGGCAAGGAAGGATACAGGAAGGCTATAAGTTGATGGATAAGGGCAGGATTGCTGGTGTATTTGGCGATTCTGCTCCCAACGTACCCACTCCTAAGTGGGACGGTAAAGCTAAAGGTACTGTGTTGCTTTATCTTGAAGGTGGTTTGGGCGACCAAATCCATCAGGTTCGTTACGCCAAAGACATAGCCGCTAGAGGATGTAAGGTTGTTGTGGGATGCAGTGGATACCTTGTTCCTTTATTTACCGATGTGGAAGGAGTGTCAGCGGTAGTGCAGCATAATGCTGTCTTCGGTGTTTACCACGACTACTGGGTAGCAGGGATGAGTGCCGTAGTGCCTTTAGGTTTTGAGCTTTGTGATATTTCAGGGAAATCCTACATTGATAAGCCTGAAGTAGAAAGAAACAGCAAAAAGCGTATTGGGTTACGGTGGCAAGGTAGTAGTGCATTTGAACACGAGCACCACAAGAAGTTTCCTTACGAGTTGATGTTTGAGTCTGTAAAAAATATTGATGCTGAGTTTGTATCTTTACAGCGAGATGAAGGCGC
>Ga0080013_1000480_pt1 | contig 56451 bp, 59 predicted proteins | sample ETNvirenome_6_85_FD_69236 | JGI IMG/M metagenome (GOLD analysis project Ga0080013, IMG submission 69236) | Marine viral communities from the Pacific Ocean - ETNP_6_85 (SPADES assembly) (version 2) | ecosystem: Environmental > Aquatic > Marine > Oceanic | place: Pacific Ocean | collected 2013-06-19 | reverse complement strand
ATAAGGAATCAAAAAACATAAAAGAGGTAAAGCAAGCTGGTCTATCTCCCGGAATGAGATCAACAGATTCGTATTCAACAAGAGGCAGAGGAACAAAGACGATTTATACTGTTTCTGTCATAGATACAACAGTCCCAGCATTTGGTGATGAGGCAATGCTTTTCAAAAAGTTTTATGTAACGCACTCTGATCTCATCGCTGATCCAAATTTTATATTCAACCTATATGTTGCTCCTGTGATTGATCCGATTGGTGCTCTAAAGAATGCTGTGCAGGGACTTGTAAATGAGGTGTCAATGGCAGCAGGTCTACCGACAGACTTTCTTGACCTATTCCCAACTGATGCAGGAAAATTTATGAGGTCAGATACAAATGCTATAGTCAAGTCATTCAACGCTATGAGAGGTCGCGGTCTTGCAGGAGTCATCGAAAGCATAAAATTTGACTGGATCGACGGCGTGAATACATGGGAGACAGACTGGAATTCTCGTGCACCAAAGTTTGCCAAGATAATGATCTCTTTCACAGCGATACACGACTTACCACCAGGAATCGCACACGATGGATTCAACAGAGCACCGATGTACAATGTTGGAAGAATTATGGATACTGTTGCAGGAGACGTCTATGATGATAACGGCTCAGCGTCTAAGCAGAGCTTTAGAAATGACGCCAGAAAGACGTTCAGGGCAACCATGAAAAAGAAGGATAAATAGGTGATATAAGATGGCAGCAAGCAGATATTCATTTACAGCGAAGCTCGACAACGGAAACTTTTACGGCACGTGGAACGGAGGAAATAAGGTCTATTTTGCATGTGAGAAAGGCGCGATAGCATATAGCACAAAAATAGTAAAAGAAGGTGTCAGGCTAGATCACATATCTGGAAACGTATATGGAGACCCTGGGTACTGGTGGATCATTGCTGCAGCATCTGGAATCGGATGGGGTCTTCAAGTTCCTCCTGGGACTCTTCTTCGTATTCCTACTAGCGTCGGCGCAGCTCTAGCGCTTGGTAGGTAGATATGGGAAAAGCTGTTAGTCAAGCTATTGACGCATTAAATGAGTATTACGGATTTGTTGGCAGGAGAGACACCCTAGTCACAACGCAAAAGGCTTCTGACACATTCGCAGCAGGCGGCCTTCTTGCACTTCTTCCGCCTCCGCTGGGCCCAGAACCGCCTGCAGAGCCTCCAACAGTTGAGAGGGTCCCGGACCCTATAAATCTAAGACAAGCAATGGATTATATACTTGACATAAGTGAAGGCGGGATGTTCATAAAGGATATAATAGCAAACACTGACTATTCTGCTGAACTGAATTCTTATTCAGGTGTTGAAAAGCTAATAAAGGTGTACTATGAGGATCTTGAAGAGGAGCTCTTTCTTCAACAGCCTCTAGATGGTAATGGCAACGTGCCGTCAATAACAGCACAGACATGCTCATCAACAGTTACACATAATTCATCTGATGGAACTGCTACTGTTGCAAACGATGTAGACAATGTAGAGACGACATCTGATCTTCCGGCTGCTGGAATAAACACTGTGCCCACGGATCCAAATAAATTTTCAACTCCCACACTGGGTGCAATCTTGCTACCCAGTTTGCAGTCATCACTTGCTACGAGAGGGACAGACGCGCTAGCCTTGTTCATGAATGCAATTCCAACTGTGCAGATGTCAATGGCAGCACCCTATATAGATATTAGAATCATCACTGACAGGCCGAATATTGGAACTCTCATCAATCCTGGAACAGGCCCATTAAATGATGTTTCACTAATGAAATTTTTGGGAGTTTATAATGTTGACGCGACAAGCACATCTGATTTTAACTATGAACTTGCAGCAGCAGGGCCAGCAGGAATAGAGTCTGAGGATCCTGTATCAGCTCTTGCAGTATCTCTACCATTCCCAGCTGCAGATTCAACTGAAAATACAACTGCAGTTCCGGGACCCAATATATCAACAGCAGGGATGGAACTATTTCTATCACCACAAACCCTTGTTAATCCGCTTATTAACACTGAAGAGAGAACAGCTGCAGGTCTACCGCCAGTGATAGACCCGATGCAGCCGCTTATGACACTGACATCACTCACAATACAAGAGCAGCTTTCTGGAAAGGGAGCTGTCGGATTCACAAATGCAAAAATAGATATCGTGCTTCATGATAGATCAAGAATGTCTGACATAGGGTCCCTTCTTAATCCTCAAACATTCTCACTAGGTTCAATGATCATTGAGTTCGGGTGGTCTCACCCACATGCATACACTGCTGATCCTGACAATGCGTACGCAAAGTTCATAAACTCCCTTAGAACAAAAGAAAAATTTCAGCTTGTTCGATCTGATTTTACCATACAAAAAGACGGAAGTGTTTCAATTTCTGTACATCTTCAGGCAATGGGCGGCGCTATGATTCCCATTGTTCATGTATGTGAAGGGAAGTATATTAGCTCAAAGCTAGTTACGTCTCTGCTAAAGCGAGTAACTGCACAGGCTCTAAGAACAATTGATACTGAGCTAAAGATGGCTGATATCCTTCCTAAGCAGATTATGTCACCTGATAAAAAGACATCTCCTGCAGCTCTTGTTCCAAGATCTGCACTCATAGAGATACTACAAAAAATAAAGGCTGTATCTGGAGACCAGAATGCTGAAGCTGTACAATCTCTCGCGACATTTATAGGAGACAAGATAGGAACGGACGGAGTATCAGGTGCTGAGTCTGATGCCGAATCAGCACCGTCGTATGCTGATGAACTAAAGAGCAAGCTATGGGGTCTTCAGTCGAGTGTAACTGGTGCTAATGATCCCTGGCTTGTGAATGTAAAGTCAAGCTTACAGACACCTTCATATAAGGACGATAGTGAGTCTGAAGCGTCACTAGCAGGTGAGCCACCAGATGACTTGAATGCCCTTGAAGAATCTGCATCGTCGTCATTCTACGTATCACTTGCAAAAATAGTCATGTCATTCATAGGTAAGCCACTTGCTGCGACACATCGATTTGATGAGGTACAGGTCTTGTTCTATGGGTTTAACGTATTTGCAGGACCGCTCGCCGACTATACAACAGCAAATTTTCCAATCGACTACGCAGCATTTTCTAAGATGATGATAAAAGAATTCGAAAAGCCACAGACACTCACAATCGGAAAGATGATGAGGTTATTGTCAGATATAGTTAGTGATGCACAGGCAGAGCCGTATGGTTTTACAAAGGCAAAACCTGACACATCTGGGGAGGACCCACCGAACACCATGGAGATAGACACTGCAGCATCTGAAACGATGTCAAAACAAGGGAATATATTAACAACATTCACAACTCCAGAGTTAAAATTCTGGGTTGAGACTGTTCCAGAACTATCTACAGAGGCAAGATCGAAGGGCGCCGAAGGTGTCGTGGGAACAAGCGAAGTTTCTGGAAAGGAGATATGCAAAGTTCATGTATACGACGCAGCTGCACATCCATATTTTTCAGCAAAGCTTCTTCTTGACATGATTCAAGATAAAGGTGTCGTGTCAGCATATACTGCAGCAAGAGCACTCGCAGCTGAAGATCCAGACTTGACTAACGGTGAGACAGGAAACTTACAAAGTGCTGAAGCTGATCTAGCAGAACTGGAAGAAAAGGAAATGATAGAAGTAGTCGATATCGACAGCGACTTGGCAATCCAGACATTCAAGCAGACTGTTCCAACTGACACTATCATGGCATTCATTAGATCAAGTGTTCCGACAATAATTTTTGGAACAGGGTTTAGTCCAATTTCGTCTCTTGAGATGCAGAGCAGTACATCTGGACCTATTCAGAATGCTTTTATGGAGCGTGCGATCATGGCAATGGAAGCAGAGATCGAAGGAGAAGATCCTGCTATAACAACAAATACAACTCCAGAGATGCTTGTGATTCCAACAGTAATTAAAGTGACATGTCTAGGATGCCCAATCTTAAGACATCAGCAGGTGATGTTTCTTGATATGGGAACAGGAACGACAGCAGACAATATATACACTGTTACTAACATAGAGCACGTGCTAGAAGCAGGATCATTCACGACATCATTTGACATGACATATATTGGAAGTGCGGTTAATTCATTCAGATCAGAGCTAGGTTCTGTCTATCAGGTTCTTAATGACGCAGCATCAAGTTAATGATAATGTCTACATGATGATTTCGTGAACAATCATTCATGCTATGAGTAATATCTTGTATGAAAATTTGTTTACATAGAGGACTTCTAGGTTCTGATAAGCATCTAGTATTTTGCAATGACGAATTTTTTTGGTGCACTTCCATTCCAGACGATGCGTGGGTATATGGATCTACAGATGATACTAGAGAATTGTCGTGCATTATTGATGCCGTAGGGTATGAAATAGATCCTTGGCCTTCTAGCTCGCACATGTCTGCGTGGGCATGTTTACGAGGTAAAATGGGAACTCATGTGCAGTGGACAGACGTGCTATCACCAAGCATGCTCAAAAGATATACCCAGAGAACTCTAGATCACCTCCAGAGGCTTCTTGTGCAGTATCATGATACATACTACATGCGTGAATTTCTAAGCATTAGAGAGTTCCTGGGACAGCTTAATAGATCGCATATCGATGCTAATATGCTTAGAAGAATTATAGAAAGTGAGAGCAACCAAAGCAATACACACGTTCTTAGAACATTCATGCCAGAGGAAGACGGCATGACAAAAAGAATAAGATATAATCAATCTGGATCCGTTACAGGAAGATTGACAGTTGAAAGCGGTCCATCGATACTAACACTCAAGAAGGAACATAGAAAAATATTAAAGTCAAGATATAGTGATGGATCGATAGTTGAAATTGACTTTTCTTCTCTCGAGCCGAGAATTCTTCTATCTAATTTTAACAAAGAGACTGAAGATGATATCTACAAGATGATATCTAGAGACCTGTTCAATGAGTCACTATCAAGAAGTATTGTAAAGATAGTCACATTGAGTACACTGTACGGATCATCTCACAAGAGAGTCTCTAGTATGATAGAAGATAAAACTATAGACGTTCATCTAGCACAAAAAAAAATAAGAGAGTATTTTAGCATTCCGTCGCTGTCAAGGAGACTTTCTCGTGAATTTTCTGAAAACGGATATATTAATAGTGTATTTGGAAGAAAGATAGTTCCTAGAAAAAATTCAAATCATATTTTTATAAATCACTTTATTCAATCTACTGCAACAGATTTTTCTATACTTGGATTCAAGGGACTATGTAATAAGCTTGATACACACAAAATCAGGTCTAGTCCGCTGTTTGTAATTCACGATGCTCTTGTGCTAGATATTCATAATAATGACATAGATAAAGTTAAAAAAATCATATCATCTGGAATAACTCTTGAAAATTTTTATGGAACATTCCCTATATCATTTAAAACAATATCTTGATATATACTTATCTATATCAAGATGACTAATAAAAAGCTAACAAGACAAACTCTAAGAGTGCTGATCAAGTCAGAAATCAGTGTTCTCAAAGAGTCATCAAGAGTATCGTCTGAGACATCTTTCTTGGGAAATACTATCAAGTCATATCTATCAAGTGGAGCATCTAGTGAGTTAAGCAGATCAATAGATGGTGTTGAAATAGATGAAGATAGAGGAGAAATAGTTATTTTACTTTCTAGAAACAAACGAGGAAGTGATAGAGAGATCGCATGTGCTATGAGAAATATCATTGATAGATTAGATCTTTCTTTACACTGGGCCCTTGACCCATGTAGATACGATGATGACGCTGATAGAGAAGTTATCATGATAGTGGGACTATAATTTGTACTTTGATTAGGAATGAAATATAATTCTTAAAAGAGGTAAATATAAATGCTAAGTCTTGAGAAAATAGAGACGAATTGGGAAACTTTTTCTAAATTATGCAATCGCTTATGTGATGATAATATAGGCATGCTTTTGAGTCATCTAGAAGATAGAGCTGCAGTGTGTCCTGCATCTTCAAGGGAGAGCCAGTACGGTGCATACCCTGGGGGAATGGTAGAGCATGTACTAAAAGTAGCATCAAACATGAGAGGTATCTCTGAGATATATTCTAATGAGATTCAAATAGATTCTATTTTAAAGGTAAGTCTGCTCCATGATCTAGGAAAGATAGGAGATCTCGAAGAAGATTATTTTATTGAACAAGATAGTGACTGGCATAGAGAAAAATTAGGCCAGATGTATAAGTACAATGAAAATCTTGCTAAGATGTCAATATCTCATAGAACGTTGTGGATGCTACAAAAATTTGGTGTAGAACTTACATGTGATGAATGGTTGGCCATTCAGCTGTCACAAGGTTCTCACTTTGAAGAAAATAGATTCTATGTTGGAAGTGAGCCAACTCTTGCATTAGCGCTTCAGCACGCAAAATCGCTAACAATTCACAACGTAAAAAGCACTACATAATATTCTGCGTGATTTAAGCACGACTCACGAATATTTATCTCTGTGGGCAAAGATATTAAAAACGAAGCTTTAGGAAATGACCCAGGAGGACCGTCTGGTGGTCCCATTCCTTCACTTGGCGCGATGGGTGGAGGAGATCGGTCATATCTTCTTGGAAGGCCAAGAAAAAAACGTCATGTAGGCAGCCAGGGATCGCCTTCTATGTCTGCTGATAGCGGCTTTTCATCAGTTGATAATTTAGCACGCGTTAACAAGGGATACGAAATAATTGACTATTACCCAATGTTTCCAGGACAAGAAGATGAAATAGAAGATATTTATTCAACGGATGAAGATGAAATAGAGCCTGTTAAAAGAACTAGAAAAATGCCAAATACATTCAAAGTCATCAGACCAAAGATAAAAGGAATTGCTGAGCTTGCACATCTTGATTTTCCTATATGCGCAAGCAGCCTTGACTTTTTAATTGAAAGAGAGGACACTGATTTTTCTGAATTAGAGGCCAACCGGTGGTTCGAAGGCAGCGTAGATCTCATAGGCGATGGTGCACTTGCTCTATGCGATACTCTTAGTGGAGACAGCTGTGGGTTAATAATGATCATTCCTGCACTTGCTACAAATGCAATTCAGATAAAGCGGTCTGAAAGAAAAGCATACAAATTAATTGAAGAATTCCGTGAAAATCCCACACCTAAAATTGCAAGAAAGATGGATGATGTTGGTCATGATATATCTAGAGACATAGTTGATATCATTCAAAGAGTAATAGAAGCAATACCTTTTGCAGCTGAAGAGTGGATTTCATTCGGGCTAGGGCGGCTAGGATTACCTGCCGGACAGTGGACAGCCAAAGCACTGCATTTAGTAGCAAAGGCAACTGCTGAGAAAGGTGCCAAGGTGGGAATCAAGTCAGGTTCAGAGATGTTTAAAGATATAATTGAAAGCATGCCAAAAGCAGTAAGATTTATCTTTACTAGAACTGGTCTCGTTGGTGATCCTTTTGGTGGAATTATCACAGATGGACTCGTCGCCATCGGGCACATGGAGACGTCGTTACGTGAGTATAAAGAGGGTGTTATCACCGGAGAATATTCTCTTGGCAGTGATCAAGAAGAAGATAGCATAATAGATAGTGATGAGGATGGAATTCCAGATAGAGAAGAGCTGGGATCAGAAACAGAAGCTGAAGGATCTATTTTTTCAATACCAGAGGCAGAAGGATGTGCGTGTCCAATATCAGAATCATATAAGGAAAATAAAATGAGCAATGATCTTTTAAGACAGTTTATAAGAAGTGCTGTGATCTTAGAGAAAAAATCTAAGAAGAAAAGCAAAAAATCTAAAAGCAAAAGCGAAGAAAGCGAAGAGATAAATCCATATGGAACAGGATATATGGGATATGAGCCTAGTGCAGAAGTAGAAGAGGAAGAGGAGTCTGTGTTAGGAAAGTTATACACAACAATATATCATCCTGAAAAAGGCAGTGTAACCTCTCACCCAAGAGATCTAAGTGAAGGTGAAGAGCAAAAAATTAGATCTCTTATCCGTGATTTTATTTTTGAAGAGAGCGAAAAGAAAATTCTTGCTGAGCCAGATGAAGAAGAGGATGATGAAAAGAGCGATAAAAAAGAGGCCTCTGGATCAGGAGCAGCAGGCGGGTATATTATTCCCATGGGAGAGAAGCCGCCCGGAAAGAAAAGAAAGCCTTCATGGAAAGCTGCTGGCGGCTGGGGAAGAGCTGCTCCTGTCAATGGATACTAAATTTAAAAAAATATCAATTTTATTTGAACAATTAGAAATAATAAGTTAATTTTAACAATATAACAAAGCTGACATTTTAACATTTTAGGAGGATAAAAATGGCACTTGATCGTGACGCGCTACGGCGCAAACTTGACGCACTAAGCGGAAACAACAAAAAGAGGACACAGAACTGGAGGCCCCAGGAAGGTGAAGAGCATATTGTTCGATTACTTTCAGTTCCCGATAATGATGGGCAACCATTTAAAGAGCTGTGGTTCTATTATAACATTGGAAACAATCCAGGTCTATTGGCACCCAATCAGTTTGGTGATGCTGATCCAATTCAGGAGCTTATTACAAAGCTTCGTGATGATGCATCAAAGGAATCGTATGAGCTTGCAAAGAAGCTTTATCCAAAGATGAGATGCTATGCACCAGTCATAGTACGAGGAGAAGAAGATAGAGGAGTCCAGCTCTGGGGATTTGGAAAAATGGTCTATCAATCTCTTCTTAACATTATGCTTGATGAAGACTACGGAGATATTACAGATCCCGCAGAAGGAAGAGATATTAAGGTCACTTGTAATAAGTTACCAGGTCGTCGATGGGCAACGACAGAAGTGCGCCCGAGAGGCAAGCAGACAAAGTTGTCAGATAATACACAGCAGGCAAAGGAATGGCTTGATAATATTCCTGATCCTTCTAACATGTATGAGTGTAAGAGCTACGATGAGCTTTCGAAGATTGTGAATGACTGGCTCAATTCATCTGATGAAGCCGACGACGGACAAGAATCTACATTTGATTCATCTAAAACAGAGACAACTACTACTGCTTCAGACACTACTACTTCAGAGTCTGATACTAAGTCTGGATATAAGTCTCTTGATGATGCATTTGCAGATCTGGTTAGTTAGTAATCTATGAGCCTAGAAAGCAAGGATAACTAAGTTATCCTTGCTTTTTACTTATGGTCACTATCAACACTATGAACAAGGCAGTGTAACTGTGTAGAATTTACTACACGGAGATAAAATATATGGCAAAAGAAGACTTCACAACAGACTTAATCAAATCACTTAATAAAGATCATGGTTCAAGAGTTGCATACAATTTGAGTGTAGATCAATCACCTACACATGTAAAGAGGTGGGTCTCTACAGGGTCAAGATTGCTAGACTATATCTGTTCTAATAGGCGCGGTGGAGGTCTACCGGAAGGAAGAATTGTTGAGATATTTGGACCACCCTCTATTGGAAAGTCTCATATAGCAACTCAAATAGCGTCTACAACACAAAAGATGGGCGGGGTTGTTGTATATATCGATACTGAAAATGCTACAAGTGTAGAAAACTTACAGATGCTTGGTGTAAACGTCTCTGAAAGATTCGTTTATGTTGATACTCACTGCACAGAAGAAGTTTTTCAAGTTGCAGAGTCGACTATTCTGAAGGCACAGGGCATGAATAAAGATGTTCCAATAACAATAGTATGGGACTCTGTTGCTGCTTCGTCTCCAAAAGCAGAGCTCTTAGGTGACTATGATAAGGAATCTATAGGCTTGCAGGCAAGAGCGATATCAAAAGGAATGAGAAAGATAACAGGTGTTATTGGTCAAACAAACACGCTATTTGTTATTCTCAATCAGACACGTACAAAAATTGGCGTGATGTACGGTGATCCGACCACTACACCTGGTGGAAAGGCGATTCCGTTTCACGCTTCAACTAGAATAAAATTAGGCGCGGGTCAACCAATAAAAGACGGCGATGATGTTATTGGTATAAATGTTTCAGCAAAGACAATCAAGAATAAAGTCGCACCGCCATTTAGAAAGGTAGATTTTGAAATTCATTTTGGCGTTGGGATCAAGGAGCACGAGCAAATTTTTGATGTTCTTAGAAAACACGGGCCAGAGACAATTGACAGTCACGAAATAGAAGTGTCTGGAACAGGAACATGGAAAAAGTTTTCTGTAGCAAGTGTAGACACAGGAGAGGTAATCTTAGAAAAGAAGTTCTATAAAGCAAAATTTAATGAACTGCTTAGTGATCCAGAATATTCAAAATATATAGATGACCTTTTAGAAAGAGTTATGATAAAAAGCTTCAACTCAGATGACCATATGGACATAGATACATCGTCCTATGAGGAGATAAGATCTCTAGCACTTGAATGTGAAGATGTAATAGATCCAGAATCGTGATACAAAATGAGCAATAAAAACAAAGTAGTTTTAATTGTAGATGCACTTAATTTATTTACTAGACATTTTATAGCTCATCCTGCAATAGGCGGAAATGGACAACATGTAGGCGGAATAGTTGGATTTCTATACGCAATTGTAAATTTCTCTGAGAAATATAAGCCTGACACTATAATCATTGTCTGGGAAGGCGGCGGGTCTACAATAAAGAGATCAATATACCCAGAATATAAGATGCATAGAAGGCCTGCAAAGCTGAATAGGACATATGATAAAGACTTGCCAGACACAGTTCAAAATAGAAACCATCAGATATCTGCCCTGGTAGAAATTATGAATCACATGCCTATTCTTCAGATGTATGTTCCTGATTGTGAGGCAGATGATGTAATAGGTTATTTGTGTAAATATAAGCTAAAAGATGACAAAAAAGTTATTGTCTCTTCAGATAAAGATTTTTATCAACTTCTTAACTCGAATACAATAATATATTCTCCAACATGGAAAAAGCTTGTAACACAAAAAGAAGTATCTGAAAAATTTAGTATTCTTCCTGAAAATTTTTGTCTAGCAAAATCTATATGCGGAGATGCATCAGACAATATTAACGGAGTCCCTAGAGCTGGCTTTAAATCATTGTCAAAAAGATTTCCTCAATTAAAAACAAATGAAGATGTTACGATAGATGAGGTGATAGAGACATCTAGAATAGCAATTTCTGAAGGAAGTAAAATTAAGCTTTTTCAAAACATTTTAGACAGTGAGGATATTATTAGAAGAAATTGGAAACTGATACATCTGGATACAAATAATCTGTCTGCAAGCCAAATTAAGCAAACTATAGACTTAGTTGACACCTTTGAAATAAAGAGGGATAAGCTATCTGTAATGAGAGTTTTAATACGAGAAGGCATTCAGACATTCAACGTAGACAGAATGACTTTATCATTAAATCACATTGGAGCTTAAAGATGAGAGAATCTACTTCTCATTCTCACTTTAGTCAGTATGGAAAAACATTTCAGGAAAAAATATTTCAATGCTTTTTAACTGATAGAGCTTGGGGGAAGCAGATGATCGAGGTGATGACACCTCATTACTTTGATCTAAGATATCTTCAATACTTAACTGAAAAATATTTTTCATATTTTAATAAATATAAAGACTTTCCTACACTTCCGCTCCTTATAACGATAATCAGAGATGATCTTAGAGAAGGCAGTGACGTAATACTAAGAGACCAGATAGTTGACTTTCTTCATAGAATAAAGACAAATCCAGATATGGGAGATATTCAGTTTGTAAAAGAAAAGACACTTGACTTTTGCAAGCGACAGGCAATGAAAGAGGCACTCGAGACAGCAGTAGAAAGAATATCAGAGGGAAAACTTGAATCTGTTGTAGACGTCGTTAAACATGCACTGTCTGTTGGAACACCTATGTCAATAGGGCACGATTTCTTAGCTGACGTTGAGTCAAGATTTAGTAAAATTTCGAGGGTGGCATGCCCAACAGGAATAGAATGCCTAGACAAAAAAGACATTCTAAATGGAGGCCTTGCAAGAGGCGAAATAGGCGTTGTTACAGCCAATACTGGAGTAGGAAAGTCTCACTTTCTTGTTCATGTTGGAGCGGCTGCTATATTACAAGGAAAAAATGTAGTACATTACACATTTGAGCTATCAGAAACAGCAGTCGGAATAAGGTATGACTCGAATCTTTGCAACATTTCAAGCACAGACATAATAGAAAAAAAGGAAGAAGTTTTAAAGAAATATGATGAAATGGAGCTAGGTAGACTTATAATTAAAGAATACCCGACTGGTTCTGCAACAGTAATGACAATAAGAAATCACATAGAAAAATTATCTTTAAAGTCTTTTGTCCCAAGCCTCATTATCATTGACTACGCTGATATTATGAAGTCAACACACAGATATGACACAATGAGACACGAGTTAAAATTCATATATGAAGAAATTAGAAATATGGCGATGGAATTGAATGTTCCAATATGGACGGCATCACAAGCGAATAGAGATTCAGCCAACTCAGATATAGTGGGATTAGAAAATATGTCTGAAGCATATGGAAAGGCAATGGTTGCTGATGTGGTCGTGTCTCTTTCTAGAAAACCAGGAGAAAAAGCGTCTGGTCGCGGAAGGCTGTTTGTTGCAAAAAATCGTGCTGGAAGGGACGGAATTTTATTTCCAATGATGATTGATACATCTACTTCAAAAATCTCTATACAAGATGGTTTGAGCGAAATGACTCTTAATGAGGCTACGATGTCTGATTCATTGTCTATGAAGAATCTTTTGAAAGAAAAGTGGAAAGAAGTTAACAGTGAGCCCTAAAAGATGTAAAAAGTCATCAGGAGTATTAAGTGGCAAGTCTCAATGAAGTTTTATTAAAGAGCACAGAATATTTTTGCGGAGATGAATTAGCAGCAAGCGTATTTGCTACAAAGTATGCTCTATGTGATAGATCTGGAAACTTTCATGAAACATCACCAGACGACATGCATAAAAGGCTTGCGGGTGAATTTTCAAGAATAGAAAATAAGTATCCTAATCCTCTTTCTAGTGATGAGATATACTCACTGTTCAAGGATTTTAAATATGTTATTCCGCAGGGATCACCCATGTCAGGAATTGGAAATCAATATCAAGTACAATCTATATCTAACTGCTTTGTAATAAATCCTCCTCATGATTCGTATGGGGGAATATGCAAATCTGATCAGGAGCTTGTTCAAATTGCCAAGCGTCGAGGTGGTGTAGGATTCGATATTTCTACAATAAGGCCCAAAGGTGTTGCAACAGGAAACTGTGCAAGAACAACAGACGGAATTGAAGTCTTTATGGATAGATTTTCAAACTCTTGTAGAGAGGTTGCTCAAAATGGAAGGCGCGGCGCGCTGATGTTAACAATATCAGTTCATCATCCACAAATTAGAGATTTTATCAATATTAAAAGAGATTTGACTAGAGTTACTGGAGCAAATATATCTGTCAGGCTTTCAGATGAATTTCTTAATGCAGTTGATAAAAATAAGAAATTTGAGATTCGTTTTCCAGTTGATAGTGATAATCCTGAAATATCAGACATGATAGATGCAAACGAACTTTGGGATGAAATTATTGAAAATGCACATGAGTGTGCAGAGCCAGGACTTTTATTCTGGGATACGGCCAAGAAAATGACACCGTCAGATGTGTATGAAGACGATGGGTTTGGATCGATATCAACAAATCCTTGCGGAGAGATAATTTTGTCACCATATGATAGCTGTAGACTAATGGTGATAAACCTGCTATCTTTTGTGAAAAATCCATTCACATCAAATTCTGAATTTGATTATTCAAAAATGGCAACTGTAGTTCAAAATTCTCAACGTCTAATGGATGACATGATTGATCTTGAAATTGAGCAAATTGATAAAATTTTAGATAAAATTAAAAATGATCCAGAACCTGATTCTGTCAAGAATATTGAAAAAGATTTGTGGGAAAATATAAAGACACGTGCAAAGCTGGGCCGTAGAACGGGCTTAGGAGTAACTGCAGTCGGCGATGCTCTTGCAGCATTAGGAATGCGATACGGTTCTGATAAATCAATTAAGACTGTTGAAAAGCTTTATAAGACTCTGTCTATAAACGCATATAGGTCTTCATGTATTCTAGCGAAGGAAAGAGGCACATTTGAAATTCATAATCATGATAAAGAAAGAGGGCATCCATTCCTAGAGAGAATCTGGGATGCTGCACAAGACGTGCATGAGATGAGTAAAAAGTTTGGAAGAAGAAATATTGCCCTCACAACAACCGCACCCGCAGGATCTGTGTCAACTTTGACTCAAACAACCTCTGGGATAGAGCCTGCTTTTATGCTTCATTATACACGTAGAAAAAAGCTAACCGATCAAGATAAAAATGCTAGAGTTGACTTTGTAGATGATAGTGGAGATAAGTGGCAAGAGTATACAGTTTATCATCATGGTTTTAAGAACTGGATGAACTACATGGATAGCACAGATCAAGGGGTATTTAGCGGGCTCAAAGAAGATGAAGTTGTTTCCATGAGTCCATATTCTTGTGCAACTGCTAGCGAAATTGATTGGGTTGCAAAGGTAAAGATGCAAGCAGCTGCACAGAAATGGGTGTGCCATGCAATTTCAAATACTACAAATGTACCGTCAGATATAGATGTTGAATCTGTTAAAAAGATCTATATGTCTGGATGGAAGTCAGGCTGCAAGGGTGTAACTGTTTATAGGGATGGTGCAAGAACAGGTGTGCTTATAAAAAATACTAGTACGTTTAAAGTACATGATGCTCCAGATAGACCTGATACTCTCAAGTGCTTTATACACCACGCAACAATTAAAGGCGAGGCATGGACAATTTTAGTCGGGCTATTAGATGGAAGACCATACGAGGTGATGGGCGGTCTTCAGAAGTATATAGAAATTCCCAAGAAATACAAGAATGGTCAGATAATCAAGCACCCATTTAAAACAAAGAATTCAAGATATGATCTTAGAATTGGAAAGAATGGAGACGAGATCTTGATCAAAGATATCGTTGCCGTATTCGACAACCCGAATCATGCAGGATTTACTCGTACAATTTCGCTTGCATTGCGGCATGGTGCACCCCTTCATTATGTAGTTGAACAGTTGCAAAAAGACACCGAGATGGACATGTTTTCATTTTCAAAGGTAATAGCAAGAGTTCTTAAGTCATATATTAGAGATGGAACTGTTCCCGGAAAACCATCGTGTTCAAACTGCAGTGCAGAAGATAGTTTGATATACCAAGAGGGATGCGTAACATGCACAGCATGCGGTCATGGAAAATGCGGATAGGAATACTGAGAAAATAATGTCATACTCAGACAAAGTACTGGATCATTTTGATAATCCTAGAAATGTAGGATCAATGGATAGAAGTGACCCAAGTGTGGGAACAGGAATGGTGGGCGCTCCTGCGTGCGGTGATGTAATGAAGTTGCAGTTAAAGATTAGCGATTCAGGCATTATAGAAGATGCTAAGTTTAAAACATTTGGCTGCGGGTCAGCAGTTGCATCAAGCTCTCTTATAACAGCATGGGTAAAAGGCATGCATGTTGCAGATGCACAAAAGATACAGAATTCATCAATCGCTCAAGAGCTAAGTTTGCCACCAGTTAAGATTCACTGTTCTGTTCTTGCAGAAGATGCAGTAAAAGCAGCAATTACAGACTGGAAGAAAAAGATATCGGAGAAAAAATGAAGTGGACAACATCAATATCAAGCCTCATCAAAGAGGTAGAATTAAGAAAAAATCCAGTGATTGTAACTGTTAATAAGTTTGATGAAAAATCTGCAAAAGATTTTCAAGATAAAATTTCACAGGCACATAATACAGGCCAGAAAATAATACCCATAGTTATTGATTCATATGGAGGCCAAGTCTATAGCCTCATGTCAATGATAAGTGCCATTAAGCATGCAGAGCTTCCGGTTGCTACAATCGTAGAAGGCAAGGCGATGAGCTGCGGAGCAATTCTTTTTTCTTTTGGTGACCAGGGATTAAGATTCATGGATCCAGATGCTACTGTAATGATTCATGACGTTTCATCTATGGAGCACGGCAAGGTAGAAGAAATTAAGGCCTCTGCCGAGGAAACTGACAGGCTCAATCAAAAAGTTTATACAATGATGGCTCGAAATTGTGGCAAGAAAGACGATTATTTTCTTAAGAAGGTTCACACAAAAGGTCATGCTGACTGGTTTTTGGACGCAGATGAATGCAAGAAGCACGGCTTAGCGAATCAAATAAGAGTTCCAAAAATAAGTATAAGTGTAGACGTATCAATAGATTTTGAATAAGGAATATTAAAATGTCAATAAGAGAAGATGTAGAAGAATTAATAGAAAAGCTATTAAGAATAGAGAATGAAAAAAAGCTCCTGCAAGAAGATCAGAAGCTATTGTTTTCTGAATATAGTGAGAAACTAGATATAAAAGCAGTTAAAGCTGCAGTTAGAATTGCAAAGATAAAGGCATCACTAGGTGATTCCGAAGCAGAAATGGAAAACATGCTCGATGTTGTAGAGAGAAAAATAACAGTATAGAGTTTATAGAATATGGATAAGGATTTTTATAATAGTGCTAGCGCTTCGAATTTAGGATGGGATCCGACCTGGTTCAGTTGCGATGAATTTGATTTTAACCTAGTAAAGGCGATTCAAAAATGGCAAAAGAAAAATGGGCTAACTGCTGATGGTCTAGTTGGTCCTATGACATATAGAAGAATATGGACAGAGCGAGAGGCCAGTATTTCTAACTATGAGCCCGCAGGTCGTGCATACGCTTCTGGAGATAAGCATATAGTTCATAATGGCAGGTTCATCCCTATTGAGTGGGAAAAAGTTGTTCTCTGGGATGAATCTGATGGATTTAAGTCTGACAAAGGCTGCTATACAGATTATTCAGGCAAGCCAGATCGCAAGCCAACAATGTTTGTAAATCATTGGGATGTTTGTCTTAGTGCAGAGTCATGCGCGACTGTCTTGAACAGGCGTGGCATATCAGTTCACTTTTTAATCGATAATGATGGAACAATATACCAGATGCTTGATACACAGCATAAGGCTTGGCATGCTGGAATATCTAGATATGAAGGCGGTAATTCAAAGGGAATCGGTGTAGAAATTTCCAACGCATATTCACTGAAGTATCAAGACTGGTATGTTAAAAAGGGCTTTGGAGAGCGACCTATCCAAGATAATGCGTACGTGCATGGTAGGACACTTAGTCCGTTTTTGGATTTTTATCCTATTCAGCTAGAAGCTCTTAAAGCACTTTGGAAAGCTGTGCATATTGGAATTAATATTCCGCTTGAATATCCTAAGAATTTAGCAGGTCATGTTGAGACAGGAGTGCATAAGGATTGTGAGAGAGGAAAATTTCACGGTTTTTGTAACCACTATAATTTCACAAAGGGTAAAATTGACTGTGCAGGTCTAGATTTACCATCTCTTTTAGACGAAGTTAAAAAATCTCCCATGTATTGTCTAGATGAGTAAATGAGCTTTACTAGAAAATAATTTTAAAAAAAATACTCACTTGCAGCATTAGTAGCAGATAGTTTGTTATTACCATAGCATGGCAATTGTGCACAGGTATATTTTTCATCTTAGACTTTATTCATGATGTGAATATTTAAAAATGTTAGGGTTGCTATTTAAACGTTACTAGGAGTTGCAGTGTCTGTTACTAATGAGTCAATTTCGAAAATACAAGATACGTTAACAGACCTCAAGGTTTCTTCTGGAAATGTAGAGGCAATGCTTGATCAACTTCAAGCAGGATTTCTGAAGCTTGAAGCAGCTATGGATAATATGAAGAATACCACTTCAAGCCAAGAAACTAGGCTTCAGCTTTTAGAAGTGCATTGTTCAAGAATTCCAGAACGTCTTAGTGAAGATTTAGCGCTATTAAAATCACAAGTGAAAACATATCAAAAAGGCGTGTGGCTAATCGCTACGATAGTAACAGGAATGATTTTGCAGAGTATATTAGGACCTGTGCTATAATCTTTAAGTAATAAGAACAAAAAGACTCAGTTTCAGTCAATATTTATTGTTGGTAGGTTGTTAAAGGTTCTTAATGCCAACATCAGTAGACAAATTTAGAGTTAAAAAGACAGATTTTTTAACATTAAAAGATTCAGATGGTGATCTTCTTAGCGTAATAGCGCCAAATGGATTGCAAATCGGCTTAGACGATGATCCTTTTCAAAGTGATCTTGTAATTAAAAATACAATAAGTATAAAAGATCTAGGAAGCGATCCAGCTCTAACAGCAGATAAGCTTTATAATATTGATGGTGTACTTCATTTTAATGGATCAGCGCTATCATCAACAAACACATTTAGTACATTTGCTGTCTCAGGGCAGTCAGATGTCGTTGCAGATAGTTCTACTGACACACTAACACTGGTTGCAGGAACAAATGTAACTATTACAACAAATGCATCAACAGATGCTATAACAATTGCAGCAGGAGGTGCTGTTGGAGATATCACTAGTGTTGTAGCAGGCGGTGGCCTAGAAGGCGGTGGAACGTCTGGTGATGTCACACTTTCAATAAGAAGTAATGTTGTTCCTAACCTAACAGGGACAAATACATTCTCAGGTGCTAATACATTCTCAACAGCAAATACATTCTCTGGAAATAATACACTTTCCGGAGACAATACGTTTTCTGGAAAGAACACATTTACAGAAATGTCAGCATCACATGGTGTCCATGCAAGATCACAGACACCAGTATATTTTTGGGATTCAGACAATAGTCAGTATGCAAAGATAATGGCACCCACCGATCTTTCTGCAAATTATACACTAACACTGCCAGCAGATGACGGTAGTGCTGATCAGGTTTTAAAAACAGACGGATCTGGAAATTTATCTTGGACTAATGCAGGTACAGGAACAGGTGACATCACTGCTGTAACAGCAGGAGCCGGTTTAGAAGGCGGCGGAACATCTGGGGCAGTCACACTTGCGATAAGAAACAGTATAGTTCCTAATCTAACAGGAACAAACACATTCTCAGGTGCCAATACATTTTCAGGCGTTAGTACATTTTCTGAAAATGTTACCATTTCAAGCCCGTCTTTATTTATATCAAGCTCCGTTTCAGGATTCACTGCAACAGGATCTATTAAAGTTCTAAGCCCAGCCGGAATAAGTGGATCAATCACTAGACTATCTGATGGCAAGTCGTATATCATGGGAGGTGATGGAGTCACTGTTACATCTGCATCAAATGGCCAGATAACAGTTGCTGCTGCATCAAAGATTCAGACTGTAACAGCTGGATCTGGACTTTCTGGTGGCGGATCAACACCTACTGTTACATTATCTATAAACAGCTCTATTGTTCCAGACTTAACAGGCTCAAACATATTCAGAGGTAAAAATAATTTTGAAAATGGGATGAGTGGATCCTTAACAAAATTGACAAACGGCACTTCATATCTTGTCGCTAGTGACGGAATCGTAATAACATCAGGGTCTAATACTCAGGTTGTGATTTCAGCGACTGGAAATATCACATCAGTAACAGCTGGATCCGGTCTAGAAGGCGGTGGATCATCTGGTGCTATATCACTCGGTGTGAGAAGCAATATTTTTCCTTACTTGACTGGGACAAACACATTAACAGGAAAAAATACATTTTCAGAAAATGTAACAATTTCTGGCCCGTCATTATTTTTATCTAGCTCTGTTTCAGGATTTACAGCAACAGGCTCTATAAAGGTCCCAAGCCCAGCTGGGATAAGCGGATCTATTACTCGATTATCAGACGGAAAATCGTATCTTGCTGCAGGTGCAAATATCACAATTACATCTGCCTCTAGCGGTCAAGTTACAATAGCAGGAAATGCTGGCGACATCACCAGTGTCACAGCAGGCACAGGTCTCCAGGGTGGTGGAGCTTCTGGTGCAGTGACTCTTTCAATCAGAAGCAATGTAGTTCCCAATCTAACTGGAACCAATATATTTACTGGAAATAACAGTTTTAGCGGCCCAGTATTTTTATCAGGATCAATTTCAGGATTCACAGCAACAGGCTCTATAAAGGTCCCAAGCCCAGCCGGAATAAGTGGATCAATCACTAGACTATCAGACGGGAAGTCATATCTAGCTGCAGGTTCAAATATTACAATTGTGTCTGCTTCAAATGGACAAATTACTATATCATCAACAGGTGGCGGATCAGGCTCACCGGGCGGATCAAATACTCAAGTTCAGTTTAATGATGATAGCTCGTTTGCAGGTGATTCAGCGTTTACGTTTAACAAAACAACAAATACTCTATCAGTATCAAACCTATCTGGCTCACTGACTAAAATTGCAGACGGAAAATCATATCTTATAGCAGGATCTAGCATATCAATATCTTCTGCTTCTAATGGTCAAATAACAATATCATCTACTGGAGGCGGTGGATTTGGAACGGGAGTAGGCTGGTCAGGACCTGCTGCGGGAATAATTTCGTCAACTGGCTCTATTGGAATCGGAACATCTACTCCTGAACACACACTTAGTGTAACAGGGACAATAGGCTCATCGCTTGGAATAAGCGGATCATTGACAAGATTAACAAATGGAACATCGTATATTTCTTCTGGAAAGGGTGCATCTGTTTTATCATCTTCAAACGGACAGATAATAATTGGTCTATCATCTACTAGAAGAGATAAGGTAAATTATGAGATAACTTCTTCGCATAGTTCTGGCGCGCCTGTCTTTATATCGGGAGCTGATTTTAGCACGGGACAATATTCAAATAATTTCATAGATGTTTTTGTCAATGGTGTGCTACTTTATTCAGGCAGCTCTAATGATTATGTCTTATCTGCTAACGCTACGAATAAAGTTACATTTAACTTCTCCTTGAACAAAGAAGATGTCGTTACGACAATTGTAGCAATAAAATAATTTTCTTTTAGCCGATGAATGCCTCGCGATCCAATACTTAGTTATGAGGGATTCATGTCAAGCGCATACAAAACATCAGACTTAGCTCTTGCATCATATCTTATGATGAAAGAATTGAAGCTAATAAGTGCGTCTAGAGTCCAAGGCGGAAGATTTGAATTTATTTTTGATGACCCAAATCAGCACGCGCAGTCACTGGCAGTAGAATACGTAAATAGTGACTTTTGTAGGTTCGATAATCATGTAAGAAACCTAAAGAAGATAATATATAAGAACTGATAGACACACGTGTTTATTGGGAAAGATTGTTTCTGTTTGGTAGAGTTCTATAAGATTGAGAAAGTTATATTTTAAGTTATTGACATAATTAACAAACTTCTCATATATTAAAACAAGGAAACATAATGGCTTTTAAAACACAGGTCAAACTACAACAGCTGACAGGAACAATGGGTGCAGGTAATGACATTACACCCGCAGGTGCAGTCGGAACTGCAGGACTCGCACTGGCAGCAGCTGTGACGTCCGACATCGCAGGCGTATTACAGATATACGGCGATGCAATAGCAAATATTCACGGAAAAGCTGACTTTACAAGTCAGATAGCCGGATTAACCCAGGTGGTTGACGGAAATAACTACGATATTAAACTAGATCAAAATGACACAGGCCAGGCAATTGTCCTAGAGTCTGCAGGGAATAAGGCATCGAGCATATACCTTCACGCAGATGCAGGTGTCTCTGAGACGATTAAGATCCACGCAGACCAAAGTACAGTAGACGGCGCTACTGGTGCCGGTGCAATTGAACTGACTTCAGACGCGGGCGGTATAAGTTTGAATGCAGCAGCTGGAAAAGATATCTATATGAATGCAGGACAGGTTAATGTTGTAGGAAGCCATGATGTAGCTAATACTATCTATCTTCATGCAAATGCCGGAACTTCAGAGACTATTAAGATCCACGCAGATCAAGGAACAGCAGTTTCAGATACTGCAGCTTCTGTTCAAGTTACATCTGATGTAGGCGCAATCACATTGGCCTCTGGTATTGCAAATGCTGCAGCTATTCGTCTTAAGGCGACAAATGCAGCTGGCGGTATCGATATGGATGCTGGAACAGGCACTATCGCCCTGGATGCTGGTGGAATCTCCTTAGATTCAGCTGGTGTTGGTGCGAATTTTACAGTTGCTTCGGATGGTAGCGCCGAAGATCTCACAATCGAGGTGACTGGCGCTACAGACTCTTCAGTCTTGGTCAAGTCATCTGGTACAGGTGCTGATGCAATAAGCTTAGCAACATCTGCAGGCGGTATGGATATTACAGTTGCAGGTGCCGCTGCTGGTGAAGATCTAGACATCACTTGCAACCAGGAGATCAGAGTTACATCTACTAGTGATGCAGTAGAGGCAATCTATCTAAGAGCGAACGGCGGTACTTCAGAGACGATTAAGATCCACTCAGACCTGGGAACATCAGTCACAGAAGGTGCATCTTCAGTTCAGCTTCTTTCTGATGCGGGTGGTGTAGAGCTTAAGTCTACTGCAAACCTCGCTAAGTCAATTAAGTTGATCGCAGACGGTGGAACTTCTGAAACAATCTACCTTCAATCTGACCAGGGAACGGGAGCAGACTCCATTGAGCTTCTTTCTGACGCTGGCGGAATCACCATTTCCGCAGCCCACACAACTCACGGTATAGTGCTAGGTAATGTAAGTGGTGCTCCAGTCTCGATTGGTCACACGGTTTCAGAAACGACTGTTAATGATAACCTTACGGTTACAGGTGATCTGACTGTCAATGGTGCAACTACAACAGTTAGTACAACAAATCTTCTTGTAGAAGATAAGTTGGTTACGCTTAACGACGGTGGTGCTGCTAACTCTGGAACAGTAACTGGTTGGGAAATCGAAGAAGATGGCGCAGCAACAGGTTTCGTCAAGACTGATGGAACAGGTGACTGGACATTCCGCGGCGCAGGAACTGCAGCAACAAATGTTATGACACTTGACGTTAACGCAACCAAGACTATTACAGTTGCTGGTGCCTTGAACATCGAAGGTGACTCGGTTATCAACCAGGATCTTTCAACTGACTCAACCGCTGTAGTCTTTGCTGGTCTAAGCCTTACTGATGGTAACATCACAAACGTTGGTGATATCGCTCTTGATACTATTTCTGGCGATAATGGCTCCAGCTTCTCAATGGGAACTAACTGGACAAACGCTGGTCGCACTATTGCCGATCTCGGCACAGTTACTGCTGCTACATCAATTACAGCTACCGATTTAATTGGTACTAACGTTGATGGTATTATTGGTGCTGATACTGCTCGTGATGGTACTTTCACTGCTGTCATTGGAACAACTGGTGTTTACTCTGGCATTCTCAAGACTGACGACGCTACAGACGCGACAACAACCACCAACGGCTCCTTGCAGACTGACGGTGGCCTGAGTGTTGTCAAGGACATCATTGCAGGAAACGATGTGTATCTTTTGAAAGATTCCGCAGTCTTAGGACTTGGTCTTGGTAAAGATGCAACATTGACTCATGATGGAACTACCGGTCTAACTATTGCTGCTACACCGATCTCAATTAACTCAACTGGAGATTTGACCTTGGATTCTTCCACTGACATCGTTCTCGATTGCGGCGGTGCTGACATCTTCTTAAAAGATGATGGGGTAAAATTTGGAACATTTACAAATGATCTAGGTCTCAAAATTGCCACAGAAGCTGCCGGCGCTCTAGTTCTTTCTGGTAACCTTTCTATCGATTTTAGTGACAGGAATATTGAGGGAACCCTTCTCACGGGTGGAAAGCTATCGCTTTCTAAAGGATCAGTTGATTGGACCGATTTCGTAACGAACTTTGGTGCAGGAACATCCTTGATGGGTGCTTTAAGCATGGCAAAGACAGGCTCGACTGGCGGCGGAGCAACAAGAGCTAAGGTTGTCTGCTCAGTGTCTGCTGCAACAGGTGCCTATTCAGAGATTGACTTGAACACTCTAGTCATAGCTGGTGGAAACAAGACACTAGACTACACAGATGTATCCTACGATCCAGATAGAATTGACGTCTTCGTCAATGGTGTTATGCTTATGTCTGGAACAGAGGGGTCAATAAAGACAGCTAATGCTGACTATACGATTGATGCAACTAGATTTGCAATCACGGCACCTACTGCTAGCATTAGGTTCGGATTCGGATTGAGCATTGGTGACACGATTGTTGTAGCACAACAGTAAACATCGCGTTCTCAGCATTAAAAAGGCACCAGGATTTTTCCTGGTGCCTTTTCTTTTTATTTCTATTATTTAGAATATAGGAAAGGAGATTGTGATACAATGGAAGACAATACAAAAACATGGAAAAATCATATTGGTAATCTTGAGTCAAGGCTTGATGAGGCCATTGAGCTACGAGAAGCAATAGACAAAAAAAATAGTGATAGTGATCTTCACATGTTGAAAAATGTAAACAATGCAGTTGCGCATGTTTCAAAGCTAATAGTGACTGAGTGTGATAAAACATTCTTAAATTATGATGCAGATATTAAAGATCCAGGTGCAGAGCTGCAAAAGCTAGTGAATACAATAACAAATATTAGATCAATTGCGCTAGAATACAGTACTGCATATAGAATAGAATATGAAAAGAAGATATCACAAAACAGTGTGGTGTCTGCAATTGTTGATTCAATATCTGAAAAAATAGAAACAATGTCAACAAAAATTGAGTCACAAAAAAAAATAGCAGACAATATTGATCAAGGCAGGCCTCCTGGGATAAGACAGCCAGGAGATAGGCCTGAAAAAATTGGAAACATACAAGAAGTCAAGTCACTCAAGATGAGTGATTAAGGCTTAAAATGAAAGAGTCTAAAAGAAAGTCGTCTAGAAGACTCAAGAAAATACTTCTTCACCTAAGATATCTTGCAGAAGAGCTTGATGAAACGATGGAGATTTGTAATAGTGCAGAGTCTGATTTTCTATTTATAGTAGATCAAATAAGGCCGCCATTGAAAAATAAAGTTGAGGAAAATACATCTATTGGTGAGAGATTTTTAAATGATGAAATAGAGTGTAGCGAAACTGATAATCATGATGCTCCAGATTGGGCAAAACGAGTATTTAGAAAGATCGCACTAAAGACACATCCAGACAAGATTCCAGAAAATATAGATGAGCATGAGAGAGATTTTCTAGTATCATCATACAAAGATGCAGTTGACTCATACCAAAGCGGAAGCTTTATTAATCTTATTGAAATGGCATTCAATATGAATCTGAATATGGGCTTTGTGTCAATTGAGCATATTGATCAGTTGCAAGACATGGTAAATGATAGAAAAAAAGAAATAACAGACCTGATGAATAGTTTTTATTGGGTGTGGGCTAGCTCAACTGATGTACAAAAAGAAGAGATGCTTAGAGAGCTGTCAATCAAGAATGAGTGGAATGTGTCAGATGAAACATTTAGGAAGGTGATGTCTGGAAGCAGCCCTGATAGAAAAGTAGGTGAAAACCCAGGAAGCACACGTGAGAGAATAGGCAAAATATAGATAGATGTGCATGTAATTCTATGATTTTATGTGGTAAGATATTATTGTACTCATAGCACCAGAGACAATAATGAAACACTCTGCTTGGATTCCGCCAAGGTCTCCATATAATCTAATACAGGAACACCTTTGGAACGATCCTTGGAGAATCTTTGTAGCATGTATTTTTTGTAATCTTACACGAAGAGTAGATGCAGAGCCGTATATGTGGAAATTTTTTGAGAGATATCCTGATGCAGGAGCAGCATCGCGCGCAAGTCACGCAGATGTGCAGAATATGATAAAGCCGCTAGGGTTATCCCAGAGACGTTCTAGAACACTCATAATGATGTCCAATGATTACCTAAAGAAGGACTGGAAGCATAGTCCAGAGTTACTCTATGGCATCGGAAAGTATGCATCTGACTCATACCGTATATTCTGTCTGGGCGACTGGAGGAATGTTGAACCGAAAGATCACGCGCTGAATGATTACCGTAATTGGCTAAAGCAAGTCACACAAGTAGCTGTGGAGTCATAATGATAATAGCTCATATTCCAGCAGGATATCTTGTAAGCAAATCTATAGCCTTATTCAATAATCAAAATAGAAATCTTTATGTAGCTGCTGGAATTTTAGGATCTGTTGCGCCAGACATAGATGTCATATACTTCTATCAATATACTGATCGAACTGTGAATCATCATTACTTTTGGTCGCATATTCCGCATTATTGGATGGTGATTGCTGGCTATTCACTGTTTCTTCTTATGTTGACAAGTAGAAGATTTTTTCTTGCAGGAATAATATTTTTTTCAAATATCTTTTTACATCTATTTCTCGACACAGTTGTCGGCGGAATAGCATGGAGATACCCTAAAGATGACACACTCATAAGATTCATAGATGTACCTGCCACATTAAATCCCACAGAGATATATGAGTATGGTCTGCCTGGCTGGCTTTTAAACCTTATGAATCACTGGACGTTTCAAATTGAAATTGCAATAGTTTTTACAGCAGCGCTAGTATTTTTAATTTCCTGTATTTCTAGAATATTTATAAGTGTAAAGAATAGAAGGCGATATAGAAATGAATCCAGATGTGCTTCTTAGAATATTTATTAGAGAGTCAATAAGAGATGCCTCTACGCCAAAGCATCTAATTACAGAGAAAAATCCGTTCTATGGGATTCTTATGGATCCAAAGGCGGTTTCAAATGAGCTAGCAACACCTGAGGGTGCTAAGAAAGTTGCATCAATCATAGATTCAATGCATGCCAACGGGTCACTTTCACATGTTAATAGATACGCAAGCAAATATTCTGTCCCTAGAGAGTTTCTTCTTGGTGTGATAATAGATGAACAGCTAAGGGCATTTGGAAAGTCTCAAATTGAAGATTCAGATATCTGGGATGATATAGCCTCTTATTTTTCACCATCTTCAGTATCAGTTGGTCTTGCTCAGATAGCGCCTACTACTGTTATGGGTCTATTAAAAGGAGGGTGGAGGCCAGCGTCGTATGGAAGTGAATTAAATTCAATTATGGTATTAATGAAAACTGCAGAAATGGGTGACTTGCCCATGGGCAAGTCAAACTTGGATAGTTCAATCTATGAGAAGATCTCTAGCCTCTTAAAGACAAATCAGCAGGCAAGCATAGAAACTACAGCAAAGCTGCTATCTGATCACAGAGACATGTGGAATAGAGTAAAAGGTCTAGAAGACTGGGCAAAATCATATGATGCGTGGGAGACGTATGCGTTTATGCACTCTGTAGGATCAACAGCGGCTATCACATCTGGAATGACAAGCCCAGAAAAAAGAGAAAAAATAGGAAAATCACGACTTCCAGCCGGCGGCGAAAGAGGTGAGGGAATTGGGACTGCAGCAAGGCAGGCAAAAGATTATCTTGATACATTAGACTGATAAATTCTTCAATGCATTCATACAGAAGATCCTTTCTGAAACTTTTGTAGCCTAGCTACTCCGTCTATTATTGTCACATACGTCTGGTGAGTGACCCAGTCACCAGCATTTATATATGTCTTTATGTACTGATCCTCATTGATCCATACAACTGCTTCTGGAATGTGTGTGTGACCCATGATGAATACGTCGATCTTTGGATGATGTCTGAGAATGTTAATGATGCTTCTTAGCTTGTGCTTCTTTATCTGAATTTCTGTCCACCATGTTGTGAAGTCAAACCCAAACGTGAATTCTAGAATGTTTTGAATCACTGATAGCAACTTTACGAATAGTCTATTTGCAAAAGCGCCTTTATCATATGTGTCACCGTGCTCTATTCTAAATTTTCTGCCATCTTCTTCAAAGTCATATCTTTTCAAGAATTTTATATTCAAAAAACTCTTTCCAACAACGCCCAAGAGACTTTCATCATGATTTCCAACTACATAGATAACATTTTTGTGCTGTCCAAACTCTCTTATTATTTCCATACATCTTTCTGTAAATACTGGAATCTTGATAAAGTCAATAATATCTCCTGCAAGAACTAATTCATCACAGTCAATCGATCTTAAGAAAGATAAAAGGTCATCAGATTTATAAAATTTTGTTCCTATGTGTGTGTCAGATATGACTACCCTTTTCATATTGCTAGCCCGTGTTAAATAATACTATTATATCCTAGACAATAATATACTTTTAGCAGAAGACTAATGAGAATATTTGATGTGCACTTTGTCAAAGTTTGTGATATTTATTTTTAGAATACACGTCGCGAGAAGCTTACAAAAATGAAAATAAAAGAAAATACATTAAGGCTTGCTGTAAGAAATGCATTGATAGATGCACACATTGATAGACCAGTTAGTGAGAATGTCAGGAAGGGTCGGACTGGAGATCCGTGGGAATACACTGTTCAGAACGGTGAATGGCATGCAAGAAGGGGATCAGCTGGAAGCTGGATCAATATTGAGAAGAAATTTCCAGACACAGCTGCAAAGCTAGATATAAGATTTCCCGAAGACAGACCAGGACTAGGTCAGACAGCAAGAAAGAAACCGAAGAGCACAGCTAGGAGCGGGAGGAGGCCACCACCGGGGCTGGGCACGGCATTTGCCCCAGGCACAGACGAACCAGACGACGAACTAGAAGTTGGAACAAGAGTAAAAGCGAAATGGAAGCTTGCCTGGTATGACGGTGAGATAGAAACAGGTTTGTCTAGCGGTAAGTATAAGGTAAGATGGGATGATGGAACATATTCGCATGTAGAAAAGAATCTTGTTCGCCTACACCCAGATGCTGACTTAGATGATTCAGGTGATTTAAAGAGTGCTTCTTCGAAATATGAACTTAGTGAATACATACCCCACACGACAGCAGGAAATGCATTTAGGGTATGGGTAAATAAAATATATGATGATGAGGAAATAGCTAGCGCTTTAGCGGGATTAAAAGATGATTCACTTTGGACCAGAGGAGAGCACGATAACAATTATATGAAGAAGGCATGGGCTCACTTTGGTGATAGGTACGTCGATGAAGTCCTGTTGGGCTCAGCAGGGCAGCTTGATGACGACATAGAAGATAAGATAACTTATCATCCGACGCTGTCTAATTCAGTTAAGATACGACAGGATCAGTTAAAAAGAGGCGAAGAAGCTGTTGTAGATGAGTGCACATCATCAGAATGCGCTCAATATGTTAGTGATACACTTGGATCATTTCAAGGAAATGCGTGGCATGCACATAAACTAGGAGACGTTTCAAATTCTTCATTTGAAGCTCCTATAATTAGCGATCTTGCAGATGGTCTTGCGACATTATTTACTGCAATCAATAAGTCTGGCGCCAGATCAGGCTCGCATAACAAGAGTGTAAAGAAGCTTATGAGCTTGCTTATTAAACCTCAATCAGTATATAGTGATCTTAAGCTAGGAGACGTTGTAGGATTATATTTTAATCCGTCTAAATATCATACAAAGGCATACTTCGAGGGTGCTACAGGATCTGGGAATATGGGAAGAGCTGCCGGAGCGGACGGACAACCCAATCAAGGGGACGGACCGTTTTTTGTAAATGCAGACACAGGGAAGCCCTGGAATCCTAGCATGATAGGAAAAAATATAACATTCAAACCAGGAACGTTCCTATCACAAGGAAGAGGCTTCGGTGTGAATACACACCTGGGATTTGTCGGAGCAACATATCTTGGAGAACCTATAATTTTTCACAATATTTCAGGAATAGTGAAGGCAACACCTTTAAGCGTAATGTCTCCATCACAGCTATCAGTAGTTTGGTCTAGGCCACAAGGAGAGACAAGAATATCTGAATCTAAGAATATAAAGCTATTAGATCTGATATGTGAATCTCTTGATGAAGCAATACAGGATATATTTCTTGTAAATTCTAAAATCCAGAATATGCTGAACATAACACCTGAAGAAATGAGCTTTTTAATTGCTACAGCAATCGCCTTGTCAGAAAGAGAGAGTGGGCTCGGATCAGGTGATCGATATGGTGTGACAAACTGGGCAGAAGTAATTGCAGCAGAGATAAACAAAGCAAAGAAAGATCTTGCTGGAGGAGACGACATTCCAATGCCGCCAGTCGGTCCGTTTAAGGGAAAGACTTTTAATACATCAACTGGGCAAACTCAAATCAAGTGGGGAACAATAGAAAAAGATCTTGATCTAGAGTATGCAAAAGAAATAGGCGTGACACGTCCACATGATCTAAGCGATATGACCAAGTCAATACTTGCAGCTCTGGGCATTTTAACAACGTATTATAAAAAAGCAATAGACACAGGATATAGTACAACTTCTCCGGGCATTAATGATTCATATGAGTGGAGTTCTTCTCGAAATGCAGCGCTAGATATGGCCATAGCAGCATATAATGGAGGCTCAGGAAAGATTTCAAACTATTGCGGATTTGAAAAGCTGAAGAAAAAATGCAAGCCAAGTGATCCAGGCTGGATTAAGAATTATATTCCTGCGTCTTCAAGGTTTGGCATGAGCTATGTTTCTGATGTTGTAAACAGAATGGTAAAATCACTTCCAAAAGGACGAGCAGCAGCAGGATATGAAAGCAATGCGTGATGTGCTTAATATAATTTTTGAATAATGTTCAAAAATACAAATACACTGTATAAGTTCATGTTTATAATTGAATAATAGTTTATACGACTATTCAATATAGACTGGAGAAACAAATGAGTGATACTCAATATCGACTATCTGATGATGTAATTTCACAAATTGCAAAAGTACTACAATTGGCAATTCTTTCTGGGACTGATGTTGTTGATCATTTAAGAATGATAAGATTATCTTTAACATCTGATGATGTTACACTGACGCTGTCTGATCAATATAGGGCCATTTCTGAAGATAATATCGGAAAGATGCAAGCACACGCAGAAGAGATGGCAGGCTCAGAATAATATGAGAGATATGCTTGATGAAATATTTGAGCTAAGAGAATCATTTATGGTCGAGCTACAAAAGTCTAGTCCAGGTGATTATCCTTCGTGGCCTCTAGATATTTCAGAAAAGAAACACCAGCAAATATGCAGAGATATGGCACTAAGAGGTGTAGAAGAGATGTTTGAAGCATTACAACATCTTAAAAACTGGAAGCCTCACAGAACTACAGAGATAAGAGAATTTGATAGAGAAGAATTTCTAGAAGAAGTTGTTGATGCATTTAATTACTTTTTATCTGTTCTTGTTTTAACTGGTGTTGACTCAGATGAATTTTTTAAAGCATATGTTAAAAAAGATAAAGTTATTCATGAAAGACTCAAAAGCGGATACTAGCTTACTGAATGTGAGTATCGCATCTCTTAACATGGGTGAAAGTGTGATGATATCACAACATGATCTAATAGAGAAGATATCTAACATCGAAGCCGAAGAAATATCTGGAATAATATATCTTACAACCACAGCGAGCATTCAGTTTGCTCGCTCTGATAAGGAAAGTGTTATCAATCTAATAGAGTCAATAGATGCACTTCGGGATAAAGATGACAATTACGTTCAATAAGCTTTTCGACATTCAAAAAAAATTCAATGATATATTTTTTGATCTTGAATCTCTTTCACAGAAAGAAAGAGAGGAAATTACAAAGTCGCTTTGCCTAGAGCTTCACGCAGAAGTTACAGATCTTGTAACTGGAATAAATTTTAAAGATCACAGAATAGAGAGAAAAGATCCAGATATTAACAAAATACTGTATGAGTCTGTTGATGTCATAAGGTATGTCATATCAATTTTGAATCTGTGGGAAATAGGCTCAGATCAATTTATAGATGCATTTCTTGACAAAGATCTATTCTTGCAAAATAGAAGAAGAGTAAATTCAAACTTGTGGAAAGGGCAGCCCGTTATTATAGTTGATCTTGATGATGTCGTCATAAAGTTTAGAGATGGATTTTTGAACTGGCTAGATGAAAGATATAATATAAAGGTCTCTCCGGAAAGCAAGGAATACTATACTTCAACTGAAGTCAAGGAAGCTGGACTAAATCCAGAAACTGTATTTCTTGATTTCATATCAAACAGAAGACTTAGAGATCTAGATCCAGAAACTAAAATGATAGAGGCAATAAACTCTCTAAGATCATCTGGGTACTGGATTCAATTGCTCACAGCAAGACCAGAGGAAAATCTTGCGTGTCTTTATGACACATACAGGTGGCTAGAAGGCTCTGGGTTAAAATATGATAGACTTAACTTTAGCGGAGAGAAATATAGATGGTGCACACAATCAGAATATTTTGACAAGGAAAAGATCGTGTGTGCGATAGATGACTCTTCAAAGCATGCTTCTGAGTATGCGAAGCATGGAATACCTGTATTCCTTCCAAAGACATGTTATAACGTCGAGGTACAGGAGACAGATAATATAATTCCTTTTGAAAATCCAGAAGAGATATTTTTAAAATTAAGATTGCTAGAGCATAATTAAATTATGTTAATATCTAAAACTTTCACGGCTATAACATATTTAATAATGTTTATGGAGACAGTCTGACATGAAAATTACAAGAAAACAACTTCGCAGAGTTATAAGAGAAGAGCTCGAACGTCATTTATTTGAAGCTGAAGGTCAAGCGACAGAAGCTGCAGCAATGCTCGTGTGGGATGCTGCGCCTGGCGGAGCTGTGAAGATGGGAACAATGAAGTCAGCCCTGGACCGCGGAGACTGGGATGAAGTCGTGCGTCAAGGTGCAGTTTTTGGTGTAACGCCAGAAAGTGTTGTCAAAGATTCCATCAGCTGGGGTTTCCGTGGCGGCAGACCCGACGTGCTGCAGGGCCAGTTTGATACGGCCGTACGAGACCAGGGTTGGGAGGCGGCCGTGAACTGGGCGCTCACCATGGATGACCCAGCAACAATAGATTCAGATGTAGAGCAACACGTTATGGCGTGGGTAAAAGAAAATAGATGACTCTGACGACGTGCTGATAGCCCGTGCAAGACAAAAAAATCTTTAGTTTCGTGTAATTCCATTGCACGTGTGGTATTATTATCTAGAGAGGTAATACCAGTGATTCTAAGTCTTTCTTTTATTTTTATTCTTTTTTCCTGTGCAGAACAAAGCCACACGTCGCTTGTCTCACAGTCGCGAATTAACGCCGGGCCGTATATTAGATCGGAACAGGTGCTTACATTGCCTGTGACAGGCGAGACGACCATTCACATTCAAGGCACAACACAGAAAGATTTTGAGAATCTTCATGATGTGACCGATAAAGTTGTGCCATTTGTATCTAGTTATCTATCTGATGATGGTAATCTGTCATGCAATGATGGTCTTATTAATATTCATATCATTCCTGATAAGAAACTAAATGATAGAAATATCATGACGTTTACAAAGAATGAGACGCCCGGAAAGGAATTTTATGGAATAACGACATACGTTTTTCCAAATGTTGCGTGGTCGTTTATTTGCTCTGATTGTGATGAATCACCAGATGATATTCTTGTTCATGAACTAGCACACTTTTATATGGCCCAATGCGGCATTTCACCTGAGGATCATGACGAAACTGACTGTCATGAAATGGTCGATGTGTATAAGAAGTCCAAGCAACAAGATGGGTAAAAAAAACTTTGCTTCTCTTTAAGAAAATAGTGTACAATAATTTAATTAAATGATATTATTTGTCTATCAGAAAACAAGGAGAACTGATGCCACTAAATAATGATCTACAGCCCATTGAGTTGCCAATGGATCTAAAGTTTGATCAGGAACCTCATACAAAATTTATAAATAATCTTAAAGCCTTACGAGTAGAACTAGTTGATTCTCCAAGCGTAGAACAGGCAAGGGATGTTGCGTGGCACTATGTCAAGGCCACATGGGCAGATGATCCAAATACTGTTGATCCGTCTACTGCTGCTGATAGTATTAAGAGCAAGAATCTTCTAGATGTTCTTCAGTTTCGTGCGCTGCCGACACCAATGGAGTGTATGGGTTTCACATTCAGGCTGTCCGGTCTTTCGTTTCAAGAAGTGACTCATATTATTAGACATCGTGCTGGGTCTTTCGCTGCTCAGTGTACAGGAGACAGAGATCTAAGGGGTGACCCGGCAGTGATTCCTGAGTCTGTTGAGAGCTCTCCAGAATTCCTAGAACGGTGGAAGACTCTAGTTTTAGAGTCTAAGCAGCTTTATTCTGATATGACAGACTCTAAAGTTGTATCTATGATGGACGCAAGAATGATTCTTCCAAAATGTCTGACATCATTTTATTATATGCGTCTAAACCTCAAGGATCTAATAGGATTTGTGAGACAGCGACAAGATGTCCAGATTCAACCTGCAGCAGATAATATTCTCGCAGCTAGAATGGCAATAGAAGCATGCAAGGCTATACCAGAACTGACGCAAGTCTTTAATTTTGACTCACAAGATAAGCATTATATCAATACATTTAGAGTAAAAGAAGGCGACAAATGGGTCAGCAGGGGAACAAACCTGTATCAGCCTGAAATAAAGAATGATACATTTGACTATCATGAAGAAGATACAATATACCCATGCAGAAGAGAAGAACTAAACGGAACCCATGGGTATGGTGAAAAGATCTTTACTACAATGTGGAGAGATCTCATGAGTGAATTTGGTCAAATGAAAAATGATTATGAGAATAACTACTAAGAGGAAAAAATGAAAAAGATTTATTTAGCAGCGGGCTGGTTTAATCCAACCCAAGCAGAAGAACTCACGCGTCTTGAAGAGATTTGTGACAATAGAACGTGGATTGATCTAGCATCGCCGAGGAGAATTTTTGTGTGTCCACCGGGTGCACCCAAGGAAACTCAAGATGCAACTTTTGATGGCAACCTTCATCATATCAAGACAGCTGATTTCCTTATTGTGAATACCCGCGATAAAGATATCGGAACGATTTGGGAAGCAGGTTATGCATATGCAAATGATGTGCCAATTGTGTATTTCTGCCAGGGGCTGCCAGCAGGTGCAAAGTTTAATTTGATGCTAGCACGAAGCGGTGTAAAGGTGTGCACGTCATTTGAGCAGCTTGAGGACTATCTTGATCGATGTTATGAATCTGAATCTCTATTGTTTGAACCGTATGCTCAAGAAATAGAATAGCTAAGCTATGAGTAAGGAAGATTATTATGATTTGCTAGGTCTTAAAAGAGATGCTAGTCAGTCTGATATAAAAAAAGCATACAGAAAAATAGCACTAAAGCTGCATCCGGATAAAAATCCAGGTGATTCTGAAGCTGAGTCAAAATTTAAGGAAGTAACTGAAGCCTATACTGTGCTATCTGATCCTGAAAAGAGACAGATGTATGATCAGTTTGGACACGATGCACCTTCACAGAATTTTTCCCACTCGGGAGGCGTCGAGGATATATTTGATCATTTTTCAGATATATTCGGTGGGGGCGGCTTTGAAAGAGTTTTTTCTGGAAATGACAGACATCAGAGAAAGAGCAGGCCTAGAAGAGGAAGAACGCTTACATCAGAAATACAGATTACATTAAATGAAGTTTTAGTAGGCGTAGAAAAAGAAATATCAATAAAGAGAAATATTTCTTGCTATATGTGTCATGGAAAAGGATATGAAGCAGATACAGATGTTTGTACATGTAAAGATTGTGGTGGGTCTGGGCAGGTTTATCACAAGATGGCATTTGTAAAAATGGCAATGACATGCAGCATGTGTGGCGGCGCAGGAAAATATATTAAAAATCCATGTGACTTATGCAATGGAAATAGACAGACACCAGAGTTTAAAACAATCACAATTTCAATTCCGGCAGGCGTAGATCACGGATCTCAGTTACAAATATCTGACATGGGAGATATTGATCCAGATTCAAATATTGCTGGAGATCTAGTGCTCCTTGTCAAAATTATGAATCATGATAAATTTCAAAGAGATGGTCACTCTATTTTATCAAAAGAAAGAATAGCATATTCGCAGGCTGCACTTGGAAGTGCCATTGAAGTAAATACAGTAGACTCAAAAAAGAAGCTAAAGATTCCGAAGGGAACACAGCATGGCGACACATTCTCCTTTTCAGGACAAGGCCTCCCTACTGGTGTAAACAGCGCAATGAGAGGAAGTCACATTGTTGAAATTGAGATAGATGTCCCGAAAAATCTCACAAAAGAAGAAAAAGAATTAATACAAAAACTTGAACAAATTAGAAAAAAAGAAGATAATAATGTGAAAAAGTTCTAAAAAAGGGTTTTCTTTTTAGACGACGTGTTTAAATTTAAAAATGACATACCACATATCTTATTACAATCAGGAGAAACAATATGGGAAAAGTTATAGGAATTGATCTAGGAACGACTAATTCTGCAGTTGCCGTAATGGAAGGTGCTGCACCAAAGGTAATTGAAAATGAAGAGGGCACAAGAACAACGCCCTCAGTTGTTGCATACACAGAAGACGGAGAACGTCTTGTGGGTGTATCTGCTAGACGACAAGCTATTACAAATCCGGAAAATACAATTTACTCAGTAAAGAGATTTATGGGAATGAAGCTCAATGATGTAAAGGGCGAAGTAGGGAAGGTGCCATACAAGATTTCTTCTGGAAAGGGTGGAGCTTGCAAAATAACAGTAAATGGAAAAAAGCTAACACCGCAGGAAATTAGTGCTCAAACACTTATTAAGCTAAAAAGCGCTGCAGAAAGATATCTTGGCCAGGAGGTTAAAGAGGCAGTAATTACAGTTCCTGCTTATTTTAATGATTCACAAAGGCAAGCAACAAAAGATGCAGGAAAGATTGCTGGGCTTGAAGTAAAGCGAATTATCAACGAGCCAACAGCAGCAGCACTAGCATACGGATTAGATAAAAAAGGAGAGCAAAAAGTTGCTGTCTATGATCTTGGCGGCGGAACATTTGATATTTCAATACTTGAAATATCAGGAGATGTTGTAGAGGTTCTTAGCACAAACGGTGATACGCATCTTGGTGGAGACGATGTTGATCAAATTCTTATGGATTGGATGCTATCTGAGTTCAAGAAGGGTACTGGTCTCGATGTAAGCAACGATTCAATGGTTTTGCAAAGAATTAAAGAAGCTTCAGAAAAGGCAAAGATAGAACTCTCAAGCACGCAGAAGACTGAAATTAATCTACCATTTCTTACTGCAGATGCATCTGGGCCCAGACATCTTACGTCTAGCTTGACACGTTCAAAATTTGAAAAGATGATTGATAAATTTGTTTCTAAGACAATGGTTCCCGTAAAGAAAGCATTAAAGGATGCAAGCCTGAATTCAAAAGACATAGATGAAATTATCTTAGTTGGTGGATCAACTAGAATCCCTTCAGTTAGAGCAGCAGTTGAAAAGTTTTTTGGAAAGAATGCAAATTCATCAGTTAATCCTGATGAGGTTGTCGCTATGGGTGCTGCTGTACAGGGTGGTGTATTTTCTGGAGATGTCAATGATATTCTCTTGCTAGATGTAACACCGCTGTCTCTTGGCCTAGAAACACTTGGCGGAATTATGACGAGGCTAATTGATAGAAACACAACGATACCGTGTGCAAAAACAGAGACGTTTAGCACTGCTGCTGATAGTCAATCTGCAGTTGACATCAATGTCCTTCAGGGAGAAAGAGATTTTGCAAAACACAATAGGGCACTTGGAAAATTTCAATTGACTGGAATTCCTCCGGCGCCTAGAGGCATGCCTCAAATTGAAGTTACGTTTGATATAGACGCAAATGGAATAGTAAACGTTTCTGCAAAAGACAAGGCAACAGGAAAAGAGCAGTCCATTACAATAGCAGGAAATGGATCACTTACAGATGAAGAAATTGAAAAGATGGTAGGCGATGCAGCAGAAAATGAATCCGCAGATAAGCTTAAGAGAGAATATGTTGAAACGAAAAATAAGCTAGATGTGCTTATTTATCAGTCTGAAAATGTGGTAAAAGAAAATGAAGACAAGATTTCTAGTGAGCATAAAGATGAGTTTGACAAAGCAATTCAGGAGGCAAAGGAAGCTTTAAACTCTGTTGATACAAAGAGAATTAATGATGCCATGACTGCCTTGTCAGATGCATCGACAAAGATAGCCACAGAGTTATATCAATCATCTTCTGAAGATGATGATAAAGAAGGTCCAGATACATCTGATCAAACAATAAATGTTGATTATCAAGAAGCATCACAATAGCTAGAAACCAGTGTAAAAATTTAAACCGTATGGTATTATTACCATACGGTTTTTTATTATAGGATAAAGATGTCAGGTTTTGATAAATTTTATTTGCCAAAGAGATTCACTGGCCTTCATGCACACTGTGGAACAGGAAGTCCTTATGACGGTCTAGGATATCCAAGTCAGCATATTGACTTTGTACTTTCAAATGATATGAATGCGTGGGCACTGACAGATCACGGAAATGGCAATGGCCTTGCTCATGCCCACGCGTATGCAAAGAAACTTAAGAAGAAGGGACAAAAGTATCGACAGATTTATGGTGTTGAGTTTTACTTTGTTCCATCTCTTGGTGAGTGGCGTATTGCCTACGAGAATCACAGAGAGGAGGTTCGCGCAGCAAGGTCAGAGAAGAAGGCAAAGGAGGTGACAGACGTAAATTCTGAGGATGAGATTTCTGGTGGTCTGGTTGTTGAGGATGAGGATGAATCTAAAGCTAGCTTTGAAAAGAATGACTGGAAGCGTAGATATCACCTAGTAGTTCTCGCAAAGAATCAGATGGGGCTAGAGAATCTTTTTACTCTTGTTAAGAAGTCTTACACAGATGGTTTCTATAGATTTCCAAGAATTGATTTTGACTTACTCAAGCATCACAGTGATGGGCTTATTGTAAGTACTGCATGTATCGCTGGGTATCCTTCGTCTCTTATTGCAAGAGGTGAAGCATTTGGAAAATCTGACGTAGAGATTGTAAATGATTTAGAAAACATGTCAGATAGATTTATTGATGCTGTCGGTAGGGAGAATTTTAATCTTGAGATACAGTTTAATTCTCTATCAATGCAGCACAAGACAAACAAGCATCTAATTTCACTACATGAAAAAACTGGAATTCCGCTCGTAGCAACTGCTGATAGTCACTATTATGGTCGTGATATGTGGGAGGCGCGTGAACTTTATCGCAAGCTTGGGAGAATGGGAGCAAGGGGCGACGCAATGCCAGCGCTTCCTGCATTTGAAGACTTAAAGTGTGAACTCTATCCTAAGAATGCAGAGCAGATGTGGGAAGAATATAATAAGCATATTGTTGACTATGATTTCTATCAAGGAAAAGATCATCTAATCTGCCAAGCAATTGAGAGATCGTATGATATTGCGTGGGATCAGTGTGAAGAAGTGTGGTTCGATGAAAATGCTAAGCTGCCAACATTTGACATGCCTGGCAACACTGCATTTAATCAGCTCGCAAAGAGAGTAAAAGAAGCTCTAGTCAAGGAGGATTTGCATACAGATCCAGTTTATGTTGAAAGAGCTAAGATGGAGCTTGAAGATATCAAGCATCTTGGTTTTGAAAATTATTTTTTAACAATGACAAAGGTGTTTGATCTTGCATGCCAAAGGACAATTATTGGTCCTGGTAGGGGTTCAGGTGCAGGATCACTTGTAAATTATCTCCTGGGAATCACGACAACAGATCCGATAAAGTATGGTCTTCTATGGGAAAGGTTTCTGCACAGGTCAAAGGCAGGATGGCCAGATATTGACACTGATGCAGGAGACAGGGACGTGTTGATAGACGCTGCTCGTGAATTATTTGGAGAAGAATCAGTTGTTCCTGTTTCTAATTTTAATACTCTAAAGCTCAAGTCACTTATTAAAGATGTATCAAAATTTTATGGAATTGACTTCGGCGAAGTCAATGCTATGACAAATAAGCTTGAGAGAGAAGTAATGCATAAAGCCATGGGGGATCATGAGGAAAAATCAACTTATGTGCTGACACATGATGATTGTATTAAATACTCTCAAGCGTATGTAGACTTTATGGAAAAATATCCAAAAGCCTGTGAGCACGTACAGAATCTTTTTATGGAATCTAGATCAATTGGTCGTCATGCAGGCGGAGTTCTGATATGCCCTGACCTAGAAAAGCATATGCCAGTTATCAAGGTAAGAGGAGAACTTCAAACCCCGTGGTCAGAAGGAATGAATTTCAGACACTTGGAACCTAACGGATTTTTAAAGTTTGATTTCTTGGGCCTGACAACTCTTAAGATGGTTGAAGATTGTATTCGACTTGTGCTTAGAAAGAGCGGAAATGAAAATCCAACATTTCTAGACACAAGAAAATATTTTGATGACAATATCAACTGCAGATACAATAGTCTTGATGATGAAAAAGTATGGGAACATGTCTATCACAAGGGAAGGTTTGTTCAAATATTCCAGTTTACTCAGCAGGGTGCAAGAAAATTTTGTAAAAGAGCAAAACCGAGAACAATTGAAGAGCTTGCAACTATTACTGCAATATACAGGCCAGGACCCTTGGCAGCACATGTTGATAAAAAATATGTCAAGACTAAGAAGTCTGTTGAGTCTGGAAATCCGATACAATATGATCATCCTGTCATTGAGGATATTCTAAGTGAAACATACGGTTTCATATCTTTCCAGGAGCAATTTATGCTTCTTGCACAAAAGCTAGCGGGATTTGACAAGGGTGCATCTGACAAGATGAGAAAAACACTTGTCAAGAAATCGCTTGATTCAAATGCAGCAAAGGTCCAGGAGCGTGTTGACCTTCGAAAGAAGTTTGTCAATGGAGCCGTCGAGATATCTGGAATGGCTCCAGACAGGGCCGAGAAGTTATATGAGACTATTGAGTTCTTCTCAGGGTATGGCTTTAATAAGTCGCACGCTGTGTCTTATGCTATTGATTCTTATTACTCAGCCTGGCTTCACACTTATTATGAAAAGGAGTGGCTAGCGACATGTCTACAGACACAAAACGGCTCGAGTAAGTTTGGAAAAGTCATTAGTGAGATTAAGGCACTAGGATATAAGATTTTTCCGCCTGACATTAATGCATCTTCAGATGTTTGGGTGTATAGTGACGAAAGAGGCGGCTTTGTACCTCCACTAACTGCAATCAAGGGCATTGGCTCTGCTGCTGTTGAAGAGATATTAGAACGTCGACCTTTTTATAATTTGGATCAGATGCTTTTTACAGAAGACGGAAAGTGGCGTCCATCAAAGATGAACAAGACTTGCTTTGATTCATTGTGCAAGGTTGAAGCGTTTGGCCCGCTAAGCGAGATGACGACCAGTGAAATTCTTAATCATAGACAACTACACGAGATAATTGTTGGAAATTATGATTTGCTAAAAAAGGGCAGACATGGAATGTCAAAAACTGCTGCAAAGAAGCTGATGAACACGCAGGGTTTCGTTCCAGACTTTATTTCAGAAAAAATTAAAGAAAATTATGATTTAGAGAAGTGGACAAGATCAGAAAAGATAGCGTTTAGCGTCGAGCTCATGTCCGGTGCAGATGAGGATGTTGTATTCCCGCCAGCTATTATGAAGAAAATAAAAAATTCCAATGTGAAATCAATTGTAGAATTTAATGATAACGAGAAGGGAATTGCGTGGTTTTGCATCCAGTCAATTGAGGAAAGAACTACAAAGAACGGAAAGACATTTTATCGAATGAAGGTCTGCGATAATAACTCTGAAAGCCGCTGGCTCCGCGTCTGGACCAAGTTTAGTCAGGTCCCTGACCTGTATACAATATGGCTAGCTGAAGTGGCATCCAGTGAGGCTTGGGGCTGCTCTACATCATCTTACAAGATGAAAAGGATAAATGTAAGGTGATAACTTTTCCAACAGATACAGTATTTGTAGAAGGCCCGGACCTTTCAGGAAAGTCAACTATGATATCAGATATCCATCGAAAGACAACATACAGATGGCACATGATGGATAGATCAAAATTGTCAAGATCTATTTTTTCTAAACTATACGATAGAAGAAGCACCATTCATGTAGAAAAAGATTTCTTAGATGAGGCAAGCAATCTTAACAACAGATATGTTTTTTTAATGCCTGCGTGGGATTTGATTGTGTCAAGATATAAAATTAGAGGCGATGAAATTCATGATATATCGTCACTAAAATTAGTTTATGATGCTTTTAATAATAAATTTTCTAAAATAAATCGTTTGTCGAATGTGATCGGAATACCAAGCGGAGCTTCTGATAGAGTAAATGATTTCGTTATATCTGAAATAAATAGATTTGAGAATTTTAGCATAGAAGAAATATCAGATCACGTCAAAAATTTTATAGAATTCTTTCCAAATAAAGAATCTAATAGATTGAAACTGACAATATGTGATGATGGAGAATTTAACCAGGTAAATGATAAAATATTAAGATGCAAGGGAGAGTCACAATATTATCAGAGAATATATGATTCATTAATGAAAAAAATAGATAGTGAACTTCTTGGAATAAATGAGTATAGTAGAGTTGAAGATCACAAGTCTAGAAGATTTATATTCACAGATGATACTTGCATATCTCTAGTTCATGTCTTGATTAGAGATAAAGTTATGGATATAAGATTTGTGTGCAGGTCAACAGATATTAAAAATAAATTTCATCATGATTTGGACTTTCTATATTTCTTGACACATAAATGCTGGGAAAGATTTAATGAGCATTGTAGCTCAATTAGAATGTGTGTCAATTTAAACTCTGCACATATTTTATAGTAATGTAATGAAAGGAGATAAAATGAATAAAAAGTGTCTTGTTACAGGTGGCTGTGGATTTATAGGCTCTAGCCTAGTTAGAAGATTAGTAAATGACGGGTGGAGTGTCGATGTGGTAGACGATATGTCGAATGGTCACATAGAACTTTTAGAGGGTCTCAAGTTTAGAGTTGTCCCTATAGATCTTCTTAGAGTGTTTGAAAGTTCAGATATTGAACTAGGCAAAGATTCTGTTTTGATAATTGAGGGAGACTTTTCTCATAACCACATATTAGAAAATATATTCCAGAAAAAATATGATGTAATTTTTCATCAAGCAGCAGTTCCTCGTGTCCTGTTTTCAGTTGAGAATCCGTCTTTAACAACCAATGTAAACATATTGGGAACAGTCAAGCTATTTGAATCTGCTATTGACAATGTTGAAAGAATTGTATTTGCATCATCGTCATCTGTTTATGGTGGATCTGAAGATCTTCCGATTTCTGAGCTACATAAAAAGGATCCAAAATCACCATACGCATGGCAAAAAAGTGCAATTGAGGATGTTTCTAAGCTATTTGGTGATCTCTATGATCTTGATATAGTTTGTCTTAGATACTTCAATGTCTTCGGTCCGGGCCAGTATGGAGATTCTCCATATTCAACAGCAGTATCTGCGTGGTGTAATAATACTAAAGTAGATTCACCTTTAAGGTCAGACGGTGATGGAACACAATCAAGAGACCTTTGTTTTATTAGTAACATTGTTGATGCAAATATTCTTGCAGCAATGTCTCTGAGAAAAGGCGGCTTTATGGGAAGATGCTACAATATTGCATGCAATGATCAGATTACAAATAACGAAATTTTAGATTTTTTCAAGAATAAGTTTTCTAATGTATCTGTAGCAAATGCTCCATGGCGTCAAGGCGATGTCATGCATACACGTGCAAATATTGATAGAGCGAAAGAAGAGCTAGGGTATGAACCAAAAATTAAATTTTGGGAAGGACTCAATATAACACTTGGTTGGTGGGACCTAAACGGAGATTTTCAAAACAATGAAACATGTTAAAACTTCTTGGATATCAAAAGCAGGAAATAAAGTTGAAATGCCATGGGGTCACGAGATAAGCTGGACATCTATGTCGCCAGGTACAAATGGAAAGACAATATTTATGTCAGCGGGAAACAGATCTAGTTTAAAGTTTAATAGACTAAAAAATGAATCGCTTCTTCTTCTTTCGGGAGAGGCAATTGCAGAATTTGGTAATGAGCTATATACAACTGATCCCATACTAAATCCATTAAAAGTCCAGAAGATGTTTCCTGGTAGTGTTTTAAATGTTCAGTCAGGCTGTCCGTATAGAATAAGTGCTATTACAGACTGTGATCTAATAGAGATAGGAGATAGCGGTAAGTCTGAGGCAGTAAGAATTGATGATGACTATGGTCGAGACATAGAAAATAAAGAAGCTGGAGAGGAAAAATAGAATGGGACACGATCCTGAATTCATAATATTTACAGGACCAATGTTTGGCTCAAAGACAACCAGGCTACTAGCAGCAGTAGACAGGTACAGATACCAGAATAAAAACGTAATCGCGTTCAAGCCAAAGATGGATGATAGATACTCTAGCACAGAAATATCAACTCACTCAGGCGGAAAAATATTTGCAATAGGTGTAAATACAGGAAATGATATCATAGAATATATTGAAACCTATGACGAAGATGTTAATATTATTGCAGTAGATGAGGCATTTATGATAGACGGAATAGCAGAGACGCTTTTGGGATTATTTAGAAAAGGAAAAACAGTGCTTGTCTCTTCGTTACAGCTATCTGCAACAGGAAATGTTTTTGAAGAAATAAGAGATATGATGCCATGGGCAACAAACATTATTGTCTGTCCTGCTGTTTGTACTGTGACAAATAGAGATGCATATTATACTTATAGAAAAGTTGAAGGAGATGAAATAATGATTGGTGGGTCTGATCTTTATGAGCCAAGATGTTGGGAATTTCATGAATTTATGAACAAGAGGGATGCCGATGCCGCTAGTTGAGCCAGGTAGCATAAACTATGTAATTTATCATGCTGACTGCACAGATGGCTTTGGTGCAGCATATGCTGCATGGAAATGTCTGGGAAGCAAGGCAGAATATCATGCAGCAAAGCACGGTTCTATTCCACCTGATGTAACAGGGAAAAATGTAGCAATATTAGATTTTGCATATGACAATCTTACAACAAAACTTATGATAGAGGAGTCAAATTCTCTTATTGTAATCGATCATCATAAAACTAATATGGTGAATCTTCATGATATTAGCTGTACTATTTTTGACATGAACCACTCTGGAACAATTTTAGCATGGAAGTTTTTTCATCCAGGAAAAGATCCTCCGAAGTTTTTACAGTATATTGAAGATAGAGACCTTTGGAAATGGGAGCTACCGTATTCTAAAGAATTTGCAGCATCGTTTGATATGATACCATTTGATTTTGAGGAATTTTCAAAATTTGAAGATGACTCTGTTTTTGACGATGCAGCAAAGAGAGGGTCATATATCCTTGCGTATTCAAAGACAGTCGTTAAGAAAGTATGTGAAAAGGCTAAGCAGAGAGCGTGGAAAGGTCATGATGTTCTTGTTGTAAATTCATCACACTGGATGTCAGAAATTGGTGCAAGACTAGCACCTGACTGTGATTTTGCTGTAATCTGGTACTACGATCATGAACAAAGAAATATAAAAGTTAGTCTAAGAGGATTTCACGAATCCATAGATGTTTCAGAGATAGCTAATAGTTTTGGTGGCGGCGGTCATAGAAAGGCAGCAGGCTTTACACTTCCGGGAGATACAATTGTTGACAATCTGTTTGACATTGTTGATGAACCTGTAGTTGATACTACACCTGCACGCGTTGCCCTCAAAGAGATTCGACAGCATTTAGGAGAAAAAGGAAATATTGACAAAGAAGAGGCTGTCGATCAAATGGAGGCAATACTTGATGAGCTAGATGTTCCTACTAAAACTGATGAAAAAGATGACAGTGAAGAACAATTAGAGAGCGATACTTCAAATTATGAAGATATCGAAGAGAAAGCTAGCACTGAGGAAAGTGAATCTGATGTCGAATAGACCATGCTGGGACGAAGTGTGGATGGAATTTGCTCACATCATCGCTCGAAGGTCTTATGATCCAAGACATCAGGTTGGAGCAGTTGTTGTAACAAAAGACAATACACAAGTTCTAGCTGTGGGCTATAACGGAAACTATGCCGGCGGTCCAAACGCAGCAGAATCGACAATTCCCGGTGAGTCAGGCATGATTCATGCAGAGATTAATGCATTATTGAAAATGGACTATAATAACCCAAAAGAGAAAATCTTGTATGTAACTCTTTCTCCGTGTCGCATGTGTGCAAAAGCAATGATAAATACAGGAATAGTCAGGGTTGTCTATTGCAAAGAGTACAGAGATACCTCATCAATTGATTTACTTAGAGAATCAGGTGTAACTATAGAAAAGTTTGATACTTTGGCAAATAATTAATATTGTGACAACCGGAATATTAATATGTCAAGTACACTAGATAGAGAAGAATTAATCGAATTAATTCACAATCAGCATAAAAAAATTGTAGAAACACTTTCAGAAGAGTTACAGGCATGGGCCAAAGATAGAGAAGGTGAAGATAAGCTGCTAATTTCTACAGGATTAAAAGTAGAAGACAATGAAACGGGCTTGACTTATACTGTTGTCGGGGCTAGCACTGCAGATGATGATAATATAATTGTTTCACTAGAAAAGCCGCAGGGCGGAATAATAAACGTCACAGTTAATGATTTGCAAAAGAATTATAAAAGGTTATAGATAATGTCAAAATTTACAAACAAAGATCTAAGCGAGAATATTAAAAGCTCACTGGGAATCACGGCAAGCAGCCTAGATGAAGCTTATGTGGCACAAGTGAAGCAGTTCACATTGCCCACAGAGCTGCTAAGCGATGCTAATAAAAAGAATCACATCGAGCTATATGATCAGTATGTTGAAGAATTTAATAGAATTAGTGCAGAGCTAGACACAGTAGATAGAGATGATGTTAATTCAAATACTTCTAGATATAGATCTTTAAAAATTGATGAGACTTATAATATGAATGCAGCATATCTTCATGAGCTGTATTTTTCAAACATAAGTGACTTACATAGCAATATATCTATGGATTCATTATCTTACATGAGGCTTTCAAGAGACTTTGGAACTTTTGATGAATGGCAAAAAGATTTTATTGCATGCTGCCAGGCTTCAAGGTGCGGCTGGGCGATAACATATTATAATACATACCTTCAAAGCTATATGAATGCGTCAATTGATCTACATAGCATTAATGTTCCAATTGGTGCATATCCAGTTATAGTTATGGATGTCTGGCAACATGCTTACTATAGAGATTATTTAAAAGATATTAAGACATACGTACATGCTATGATGAAACAGCTAGACTGGGAAGTCATTGAGTCAAGAATATTAAAGGCAGAAAAAATTGCAAAGGCACAGAGGCTAGGATAAAATGATAAAAATTTCGTCAGAAGAACTTTTAAAAATAATACTAGAGCAAATGCAAGAACTAGAGCCGATTAGCATGGAAAATGCAACAACTGCAACACGATTATCTAGAGTGTCAGTTGATGATCAAGTTGATTCACAAATAATGGAATTTGAAAGACAGTCAATTTTTAATAAACCATTAGAAGATATTGCTGAAGCTCTAGGTACCTTGAGCTTAAAGACACTGATTTTAGAGCAGATCGATGATGAAGATTTGGAAGATGCGGGAGAAGAGGCTCCAGACGACGATGCTGAAGCTGATGTTTCTACAGAGCCAGAAGCCAGTGAGCCAGGTGGAAGTGAAGAGGTTACTGCAAAAGAGCCTGCAGAAATTCAGAAACCAAAGATCAATATGAACGAATTTGCGAAAAGGGTGGCAAGACTTGCAATGGATCATGATTCTCTTCTTGATATTCCTACAGTAATTGTGAATAGATCACTGAACTATCTAAAGAACAATTACGATGATGTTCATGTACAGAAAATGATTGAGATCCTTAATAATGACTTTGATTTTAATTTAGGTAAAAAGCCTGAAGCTCCGGGAAGAGTTCCTGCTTTAGGAGCTTATGGTGGAGGAGAAGGTCTTGGCATGGGCGGCGGAGGATCCATCGGTGGAGAAGGTGAATAGAGATGTATCAATTATTAAAAAGTCTATACATTTTAATTTATTAAGAGATACACATGCTAGCGTAAGAGTCGCGTGTTTTAAAGCAGGTGTATCTATGCAAGAATTTTTTGAAGAAGTGTCTCAAAGACTAGTGTCAGAAGACCTAGACATGATAGAAATATTGCAAGATATTTCAATGAATAAGCGTCAAAAAGCAATCGAAGGCCTATCAAAAACAGATGCAGAATCAATATATGATGCCATAGAAGGCCCTAGCCCATTTTTGGATACTAAAAAAAATGTTTAAATCTTTAAGAAAGTTGTATACAATTATTAAATTTAGCTTATTTGTTGGGCCAAAAATATTGTCAATTGAAAGAAACATTGAAGAAACAGAGAAAAGAATGGCTCATATTGAGAAAATAATTGAAGAAATAACACTGGTATTAAATGATCAACAAAAAATTATAAATCATTTAGCAAAAATACAATTTGACTTATCAATGTCACAAACGCTTGTCGAACAAGAAATTAAAAATATTTCATCATCCGATCAAGAGTCTGATATACATATGCTCTTTTTTGATGAAGACGATGAGTTTATAAACTAGCTATTTTAAAAGAATGCTTATTCAAGCATTGAGGATACTAACAAGATGAAAACAGGAATCATAGATAGAATTTTAGGAAAAGTCATTTCTCGTAAGTTTACTGTGTTTTTAACAGCCACGGGTTTGATGCTATGGTCTGATTTGACATCAGACACTTGGGGAATGATAGCAATAGTCTATATTGGAAGTCAAGGCGTCATAGACGCAGCTCTTTCATGGAAGCATGGAAAAAATGATTAGTGTTGTATCATGGTTAGCATTTAAAACCTGGCTGAAAAAAGTATGGGTTTGGTGCAAAAAAAATTGGAAAATTTTTGTTGGCGCTGCTATTCCCATTGTTTTAATGATAGTGTTTAGAAAGAATGTTGACTTAGGCAAGGTTTTAGATAGAGTTCGAGATGACTATAAAAAAGAGATTGATGCAATAGAAAAATCTCATAAAGAAGAAATTGAAAAAAGAGAAGAAGCTGTTAGTAGAATGATAGGCACAATGAAAAAAGTAGAAGAAAAGTATAAGTCATCTCAACAAGATCTCAACGCTAGAAAGAGAAAAGAAATTGAGAAAATTTTAAAAAATAATTCAAACGATCCTGATGAAATCACAAGAAGACTTTCTGAAATAACTGGCTTTAAAATACATGTCGAGTAAAAATGATTAAAAAAATTCTAGCAATGTATGTCTCATCATTTTTGATTTTCTCTCCTGTTGCGTGGGCAGATGATGAAATAGTAAAATTAAATCAAGGTGAGCCCGCACCCTTTTCAGGCACACTATTTAGTACAACAGCTGCAGCTAAGTTAATAGTAGAGCTAGAATATGACAAAGAGACATGTGAAATAGAAAAGCAAAGAGCTTTAGGAATGCAGAAAGCAGAGCTTGATCTAAAAATAGACATACTAAAGTCAAAATATGATGCTTGTGAATCTAGACATGTAGACTTAATGGCAATAAAAAATGATCAGATCTTATTTTTGGAAACTCAGCTTAAAAAGTCTGCAAATAAAAACACGCCGCTATGGTTTGCAATAGGTGTTGCTAGCGGAGTTGCAATAACGATGGCGTCAGCATGGTCTATTAATCAGGTATCTAATCAATAGATTAAGTTAATTGAACTATTCTTTGATATTTATTATTAAGGAGATATGACATGCAAGTTATTGTTAAGCGAGATGCACTAGAAGATCTAGTTTTTCGGCTACTTAGTGAAAATAGATCAAGGCATTCATTGGATATAGCTGATATACCAGCCAAGCGAGAGCAGGAGCCAATTGAGCCAACTGAGCAAATGTCTGTACAGCTTACAACAGACAAGCCGTCAGTTGACGACCCAGAATTTGTTCCCACATCAATTCCGGAATTAAAAAACTCTGCAGCAGCAATTGCACAAGAAGTTCCATCCAACCAGATAGAGTATTTTTATAGATTGTTGCATAAAATTTTAGACAGGGCAATAGATAAGCAGATTAGCAAAGAAGAGTGGACTGATAGAGATGTCGAACATGAGTCTGACCAAGACCTAACTGTTAGGCCAGACGAAGAAGAGGATGATGCAACGCTAGATGATGAAACGCTAGATGATGAACTAAGAGAGGCAATTTCTAGAGTCTTAGACGAACAAGATTTAGATGATGATGAAGAAGAGCTTTCATTTTTTGAAAGGCCAGACCTTCCTAAGCTACCTGGTGAAAGTCAGTCTGTAGTAGATAGAGCATACGAAGATGCAATTGAAAAATTTAATACAGATGTATTTAGAAGAAATCTTTTAGACCCATACTTTATCGATATCCAGACTCCTGAAGGTGTATACCCATTTAGAATAGGGTACACAAAGATGGTAGAGGAATTGCCAAACATAGTTAATAGACTTATTTCTATGACTCCATCTGACAGCATGAGAAAGATAAAGTCAATGGGAAAAGATAGTGATGAATATTTAGAAATTTCTCAGAGGCTGCATGAATATATTAAGCCATTTTTAAAAGATCCGTCAAGTGTGAGGTCATCTGATATAATGATAGGTGATGCAAATAAAATAGTGATGGAGTTAAAGAAAAAGGCAACTACTAATAATGAAACTGATCCGCAGGTGTTTCTATCGCTTGTTCAAGAAAAGAAGGCAGAAATACAGGATCCAGAGCTGGCACTAACAGTGTTTCTCGTTGGTTTAAAAACGTATCAAAAGATTTTAGAGGGAGAGACTGAAGAAGAGCTCGTATACGATGAAGAAGAGCTAAAAGCATCAGTTAAACAGCTAGTAGATGACGACGAAGACTTGCCTGAAAAACAGCAAAAAGAAGCAGATGCAGATGCATGGACTCAAATAGCCAAAGATGAAGGCTTTGCAAGCGCTGCGGGAGCTAGACAGTTTGCATTTAAGCCAATGATAAAGTTCATGCTTCAAAGCGAATCGATAGATGAAACAACTATGTCAGGAATAATACATCAGGCAGGAGTTAAATTTTCTGATCAGATTTCACAAATGGAAAGAAAGGGAGTAATTTCTAGCCAAGATGCAGCAAGCATCAAGCGCTCAGCTAAAATTGGACCCGACATATCTGGAAATGAAGTTTTTAGAGACTATTTTGCAATTGTATTTTATCAGCCATTTATCAATGAGTTTATAAAGAAATGGAAAGATTACACAAGATCTGTTTTATCAGGCATGAGCATAGATGATCCTAAAGATACAATAGTGAAGATGCTAGTTGGTGAAACTTCTCCGACTAAAGAAGCAAACCAGAGAAAAATATTAGCTGTTATGACAAAGCGTGAATTTAGGACTGCACTGGGCAAGGCTAGAGCATTTGCGACCCGTAGAGAAGAGATAAGCAATTTTGCGCTAAGCTACGCACTTATGAGACTAAATCAGCCCGCCAAGGTAAAGGGTGCAATTAAGAAAGCCCTTCAGTTGAATGCTTAGAGGAGCAAATAAAAACATGGGATCTTTATTTGATATAATTGATAAAGAAGTTTTGAATGAAGCTGCGGATTCAAACAATAGGAATATTGATGCCATTCTTGGTGGATTGCAACCATCAGATTCTGTTCCAATACAGCCTGATGAATCTGAATGGAAAATTTTAGATTATCCTGAAAGACTTGCAAGAACATTTAAATTTAAAGAATCAAGACAGCGAAATGCTTTTGTCTTAGAATTACTAAGATACCAAGATGAAAATAAGCATCATTCAAAAATTACAATAACATCTGATAAAGTTATAGTTGAATCATACACGCACGATCTGGATAGAGTTACTGAGCTAGATAAAGAGCTTGCAGAATTTTGCGATGATCTCTACGAAGACGTTGGATATTTCTTTATGAGCGAGGAAGAAAATGAAAGAAATCTTTAATGAAAACGAAACAATACTTTTAAGTGATGCACTGATCGACAGTGTTGACATGTCAGATTTTTATTCAAAAGAAGCTGCTGAGCCAGAGTTTATGTGCGTAATAACAATACCTGATAATCAATTTTTTTATAATTTAGATCATGTAAAGTCATCAAAAAAAGAATACAAAATATCATTTTCTTCGAGTTCTGAGCTAGTTTCGTATCTCATGTCACACGAGAAAATAGAAAGCATAAGCCTGATGCACTTAGAAAATACAATAAAAGAATTTAAAGAAATAGAAGACATTGAAGTCGAGGTCAAGATGTATTTTCAACATTCTCATCAGGTTATATTGACCATTCCCAATGTATGAAATATGTAGTATATAGAGGTGAAAAATGTCTGATAGCAAGTTTAAATTTGATAAATTTATAGATGACATCTGTAAAAGAGAAAAAATAGAAAGAATTGATGAGGATGCTGAGCAAGAAAGAGCAGTTCATCCGCAGAAAACATACAACAGGCTCTATAGAGAGAAGTGGCAAAACTCCACAAGATTCACAAGGAGAGTCAAGTGAGCATATTGAAACTAAGCACAACAAGCGAGCTTGAGTCATTTTTAAAAGTCCTTGTTGAAGAAAGTGTAAAGTCTGCAGAAAGATCTGTCATAGAAGAAAGAGATGCAGAGCAAGAAAGATTCAAAAAAGAAATTTCACTAGATGTAAAGAGATTTAGGGGAATTAAAGAGCAGGAAACAGAAGAGCCAGAATCAGATGCACCTCCTGCAGATTCAGATAGCCAAGATGTAGATTCCCCTGAGGCTGGTGAAGAAGAAGAGCCTGATGCGGGCGTAGAGGCCACATTTTATACGATTAGAGATGCAATTAACAACATAAGAAGCGGAAGCTCACTAAAGTCAACTGAAGTAAAGCAAAATCTTGAGCAATACGTTGGAAGGCTAGACGGAGAAGAAAGGGAAGTGCTGCACACATATCTTAGAGCTCTTGCTGAAATTATGCATAATGAAGTTACTGGAGGCGACGCACAAGACCCGAGCGATCCTCCTGTATCTTTATCAGTCGGACAGTCGGAAGATGAACCAGATGATGAAAAAACTATAAAGAAAAAGGCATCTCCAGAAGATACATCTCCTCCAATTAAAGTCGGAACAAAACAAAAGACAGAATCAATTAGAAGAAAAGTTCTAGAATTGATGAAAGGGTGATGTATTTTTTAAAAATTTACTGTATGATATTTATATGAAAACAAAAACAATTGACTTGCCAAAAGGTGGCCAGCTTCAAGTTGAATGTACAGAAAAATTTCTAGAAGTAGTAAGAACAACTAGAAATATTTCTCTTGAATCTGAAGTAACAGATTATGACATACGAATGTTTATTTATGATTCATTCAAGATAGCCGTTGATAAAGCTGAAAATGAAATGGTGCTTGATGAAATGCAGATTGAACAAAGTATAGAATAGAAACTGTAATTCATCGTAGTCCTGCATATTTATCTTTGAGGATCTTATAATGAATAAGCATCTTTTAAGAGAATTTATAAAAGAATCAATTAGATTGCGCGAAGTCACACTCTCAAATGGAAAGATTGTAGAGTATGGCTCGTCTAGTCATATTGGAGAGCTAGAGAGGATGATAAAGGAATTAGACTCTTTTAGAAGACAGCTTAGATCAAAAGCCCTAAGAAAAGAAAGATATACAATTAGCAGGGCAATAGACAGTTTAAGGCTAATTAGAAATAGAGCTAGAAAGTCTGGAATAAAAACTGGCCTAATTGTAGAGGATGATTAATGAAGTTGGGTCTCTATGGCGGTGGATTTAAACCTTTCACAACAGGGCATTTTGCAAAGCTAGCAGATGCAATTCGTGACAATGATAGGGTGTATCTTTTCTATGGCATGCAACAAACAGAGCCTGCTAGATACGGGAAGAAAGGTCAACAGCTAAAGTCTAGGCAAAAGTTTAGGACCATAGGAAACACAGAAAGAACCTATAACGAAGATACTGCAAGGTCTGTTTTTGAGATATACAAGGCAGCGCTAGAGAGAATTCCTGAGGTTGAAGTTGTTTTAGTACAAAGCCAGGCAAAAGATGAGCAGGGAAATCTCGCTGCTATTCGTGCACCAGTAACAGCAATTTTTAAGACTCTAGAAGATTTTGTTGACGATCCAGGCGAAATAGAAAAAATAACGATCTATGGTGACGGTGAATCGATGAGGCCCTATATGCGAAGCACTAAGCTTAAAGATCACGTACGAGCAGGAAAAATTCAATTTGGTGGCGCAGTTCCATCAAGCTCTGATGACTATGTAGAAAAACTTGATGATCTAATGGCACAGGGTGAGATTGAAGCAAGAGAAGCTTTAAAAGATTTCTATGTGAGCAAGGGAGAAGATCTTTCCGATGAAGAAATTATTGCCCGTCAAACAGTTAGAGGCACTAGAGTTAGAGATCTTGCATCTTCACACAAGACATCAGAAGAAGCCAAGAGATATCTGCCACCGTTTCTTAATGATTCTGAAAAAGATCAGATTATTCAAATTCTTTCTGGTCATAAAGAACACGGTATAGAAGAGACACAATTGCGACATCTGATAAGGGGATTCATAAGAGGATGATATGCCAATATTAATTACACCAGATATACTCTATAGGGCAGCTGCTAGATTCTCTGTCAATGAGCAAGACGAATCTAAGTCAGCTGGAGCACCTGGTGAAGAGGCACACATTTACAATCTCTATGAAGAGTTTTCCATGCCGCTAAATGATATCATTGAGATCGGTCGCCTTGGCCTAGAGGGAAAACTAGAAAACGTTCAGGAGAAGATGGATGGCCAGTTTCTCGCATTTACTGTCGTGAATGGTCAGCTTAGATTCTTTACTAAGATGGATCTTCAAGGGCAAACAGCTAAGGATAAAAAGCTAGAAGCTATACGAGCAGGTGGAAAAGGCGGCGGCATGACTCTAGATGAGATTATGTCTACCTACACGGGAAGCAGATCAAACATTGCAGAAGGTTTCGCCATCGCATATAACGCACTAGAGCCAGTTGCATTAAAATACCAGGATACACTTTTCAGGAATGGAGAAGTAGTGATGGCATCACAAATTATGGTATCAAAGAACCCTAACACAATTCTATATGATAAAGATTCACTTCGCACAGTTTTAGCTATTCCTCTAACAGATGAATCTGTCAATCAGGATGCACTTTCATCTTTTAAGCTAGAGATGAGTCAGGCATCAACAGACGCATTTACAATGGATGAGGTTCCTACTGCAAAGCTCATGAAAGGCTTGAAGCAGGATGATGCCCAGATCGAGCAGCTAGAAAAAGATCTTGAATCTGTCGTCAGCGAAGTTGGAATGTCTGTGAGTAAAAACACAGTCGGGGACTATATCAAGGCACGATTAGAGAAGTTTATTAGTGAAAAATATGATTTCATACCTGCTTCACTTGCTCCAGACGTTGCTGATCGATTCATGACGGGTAAGGGAAAAATCGCATTAAGACTAAAGAAAATGGTCTCACCAGAAGATTATCAAAAGTTTAGAGCACTAGACAAAGCTAAGTCTCGCGTTGTTCAAGAGGCTATCATCCCATTAGAGAATATCATTCAGCGATTAGGCGTGATGATAATCGACAAGATTGATCTAGCGCTCACAGCTAGCAACCAAGAAGAGCTGCTAGTGTTTATAAAAGACGTCAGGACAGCTTTTGAGTCAGGATTTGATTTTGGGCTTGAGTCAGACGATACAAAGACTCTAGAAAGCATTAGGGTTGCGCTGGCAAGGCTTGAGGCCAATGAAGAGCTCTTTCAGCGTGCGACTGAGGGTATAGTATTCACTTACAATGGTAAGACATACAAGCTCACAGGGCTCTTTACGCCTATCAATAAGATGCGCGGATTCTTTGGAAGCTCTATGGGCCGTGAAGGATTTGGAAAAGCTTCACTTCCCGACAAGGACAGAAATGAAGCACTCAAGGAGTCGCTAAAAAAAATCATCATGAAAATGCTTGCAGAGGGTGGAAACGCATTTAAGAAGAAAGATGAGACAGGTAAAAAGGTCGTTGTCACGTCAGAAGATAGACTCACGCGAGAGCAGGCAATAAGAATCATGGATGATCTCAAACAAAACCTGCTGGGCCCAGCGGGAATAAAGTTCTTGCCTGTAGGCAGCACAGGCACTGACAAACGAGAAATCGGTGATATCGATCTAGTTGTTAGTGAACCTGATAAAGATACACTCTATCAGACGATGCTCGATGCACCTTACCTTAGAGAAGAGCTTGTTGGTGGTGTCCCTCGTGTTCTAAAGTTCGGTCACCTTGTAGCAATAATGATAGAAGACAAAGAGACAGGACAGTATTTTCAGGTTGATCTTTTCCCTAGCGCTAGCATGGACGATACTGAGTGGGAACTCTCAGGCGGCGGAGAAGGAAAAGTGAGAGGCGAATACCATAAGCTGATGTTCTCTTTGCTTGCAAAAATAAAAGGAGAAAGGGAGTCAACGAAAGATAAGACTGTCAAATATACACTGGCATTTCCTGGCGGATGGAGAGAAAGAATCAATGGTGTTGATGTTGAATCGGGCAGGATTATCGATCCCGATAA
>Ga0080013_1000479_pt1 | contig 56484 bp, 96 predicted proteins | sample ETNvirenome_6_85_FD_69236 | JGI IMG/M metagenome (GOLD analysis project Ga0080013, IMG submission 69236) | Marine viral communities from the Pacific Ocean - ETNP_6_85 (SPADES assembly) (version 2) | ecosystem: Environmental > Aquatic > Marine > Oceanic | place: Pacific Ocean | collected 2013-06-19 | reverse complement strand
AGTGTGTTTGTCCCAAGTCTACAATATACTCCGTTTATAGCATATCTTTCGTGCCTTGTGGCCACAACTGGAGTGTACGTTCCCACTTTGGCAAGGAGTTCATAAATCATCTTCCCTTCTTATGCATATGCCTCAACGGATGTCAGAGAGCCGTCCTCTTTAAACTTAAAGATTGTATAGAAACCATGATAGCCGCCATTGACAGCCAGGTGCGCTCGTGGCGCGGTGTCGTCGTCATGAACTTCATAAATTTTATATTCAATATTGCTCCTAGTCAGCATTTCTTTCATCGTCTCGAAGTCGTTCATCATCCCTCCCCTCATACATATAATATATCACTACCTAAAACAAAAGTCAAGCAGACTTTGAAGAAGTTTGATTTGCTCGATAAGTTGCTTTTCTTTCATTTCTTGTTCTCCACTTCCTTATAAGATAACCTACGTTACCGTCACAGTAAATCTTATAGATACCACAAATGTTTTTCATAATTTATCTCCGCTTTGTATACTAAATAGTAGGGAATGGAGAAGAGTTTACCAGTTATTTTGCTTTTTGTAGGCTCCAATAGCGACGGGCCACAACTGCTCCATAAGTTCTAACATAGCATCAGCGACTTTTCTTATTTCCCATTGTGCTCCTTCATGGGATCTCAAAGAAATAAACTTCAAAGCATTCAACAATGAAACTGTGCCATAATACTCGGTGTACATGTTTTGAGGTAGAACACCCCTTGCTTGTTCTCGGCAAACGCCAGCTTTAATTAATTTATTATACAATGCAAGACAATCTTTGTGATGAGCTTGAAAGGCCTTACTGGCGCTTGTTTCGAACAAAGTGTTTGTTGATTGAATAAAGCAGCCAATCCTTGGGTTAATCAACTCCTCTTCATTGCTCGCTTGACGATTGCTTTCATGTTGAGTCCTAAATTCCTCTGGCTCATAGAACTGAATGTTTATATCAGTATATCTACGAGAGATTTCGTTGTAAGACCAAGTTCTGTGTCGATGATGTTGAGACCTAACATAGAGTGGAACTACAAACTTAAAAGTCGCCCCACAGTGTTCCAAGGTAGAAGTGTGACGATGCTTTATAAGATATTGTATTAACTTTTTATCCCGCTTGTCTGGCTCATCTTTGTGAACTCCGAAGGAAACACGAGCACTATTAACAATAGTTTTGTCACTTCCCCAGCTTTCAATTAACTGAACCCTACCAACTTCATCACCATACAGGAAAGTCGTTATATTCTTCTGTTCGTGATTCATTTTTATCCTTCATTACTAGATTAATTAAGGCATCTACTTTTGACAACCTTTCTCGCAGAGAGTCTGCCTCTCTTTTTGCTCCCTCCAGGTCCATCCATACTGTTATATTCTTTTTGACAACATATCCTTCTTCGCATAATACATCATATCCATTGCCATTCCATATTAAGTTGCCGACAACCTCTGCGCATTCTTCCGCTGGACACATCTCTTTTTCGATGCTACCACTGGGATATACCTTATGGTTATTGCAATCAATACTGCAATAAGTAAAATTAGAAATCTTATCTCTTACTTTAATCATAAAACCCCCTCTTCATTAAGGTCTGTTAACATAAGTAGAATATGCATTCTATGTTTTAATTATTTTTATTTTTTGATAACTCAATGCGCTCAGCTCTGATTTTATCGTAATTTTCTCGACAACAATTGCACAAAGTGTGTATCCAGCCTTCTGTGTTCTGTGAGCCTATTGCTCCGCACTCTTCGCATGTTTGAAAAGCAATAGCTTCTGCCATTCTAATTAAGCCGCTGACAAATTCGTCACCACCATCGGCGTAAAACCGCAAGCCACCAAACTTTTCTTTTACCTGCACAGCTTCAAGCTGTGGAATAACTTTGTAGTCAGCCTTAAGATGTTCCTTAAGGTGCTCAAACTCTCCCTCTGCATTCTTTTGATCTAGATAAAATTGAATATTACTACACAATACATCAAGTATATTGTACCATCCATCTCCCGCTGTAATTCCCCAACACATGAGGGTCTCTTGCATAGAGAGATCTTTTTGCGCAAAGATGCGAGGATATTTTTCAAATAGTTTATCTTGCAATTCTTGTTTCATTTTGTTTTCCTCTATCCGCATAAAACCTTGTCTTTCCAAAAATCAAAGCTGACTCTAAGCATCTCTACAAACTCCTCGTCGGAAAGGTGAGTCTTGGTTCCGCCCGAAGAGCCAAAGTGATTGTGCATTAATGTATCAGGAGCAATTGGCATCTCTCCGTCAAAGGGGTTTGCGTTAACAGAGATGATTTCCCAATTGCCCTCTTCCGGCGGCAGCTCATTGCTTCCATCCTCAGCTAATACGATTGAAGAATAAAGAACGAGATCTACGCTTCTTGCTGGCATCTTATTATAAGCTCCGATTGCAGTCACAACCTTACGAGGACCTTCTCCCTCTCGACGAGCTTCAAACTTGCCCACAAGAGCATCATCCTCAGCTAGTAGCCGTACTCCGGAATAAAACGCAGGAATAGTATTGTTTTGCAAAGAGCCCGTAAGCACACTGCTGGGATCGGCATGTGCCTCATCAGCAAAGCCTCTGGGCGGAACAGGAACAAGGATAACTCCTTCCCGATAACCTGGCTTAGCGTTTTCGAGATACTCCTCTGCCATATAGGCCAACTCTTCCCACGTTCCTATGAAATAGGAGAATCGACTATCGGACGTTTGCCTTTTCACGAAACTGTTAACATGTATATTCATTTTCTCTCCAATTATTTTACATACAGGGCTGCTCAAAAAATAGCATTATTATAAATACAATCATAAAAGCAATCACTGATGAGACAATAAGCTTGCAATTAGGGCGGATTAATGTTTCTCTTGTTTGATACAACATTGTTAATCCTCCTTGGCTATTCCGATTGGCCCGTAGCTATTATTTAGCATACTGTCCGAAATAATATCAAGCAAAATCTTTTCCCAAGTATGACGATTTCTGTGAGAAATCTGCCTGGGCCTTTGATGTCCAATCTGAATGTATCCAACGATATCTTTGTTTGGCTGGGTTTGCAACCAGTCCAAAACTCGCTTGGCGCTAAGGACATCCTTAGCGTCCCAAATCAACAGCTCAAACATTGGCGAAACATCATTCATTCTTCATTTTCTCAAATATTCTGACAATAGTGGTGACTTCCCTCTCCTCTACAAGGTCGAGAAAGTAAGCATAAGGAGTCCAATCAATTTCTGATGGATACCCATGCTTTCCACCCCCATACCAGTAGGTCCATCCAAGGTATCCAGTAAAGCCATTAAAATCTTTAAGGTGTATAGCAACACTTTTTGACTCATAATGTCTAGAGTAATCTGTGCATATATCCGTCTCAAATTCACCTTGTCTTGTCTCGCTCCTCACCTCAGAACAATAATCTTCTATTAAGCATTCATTGTTCTTATCTTCTTCAGAAAGACCTTCAGAGGCAAGATGCCTAATATATTCTTCAAGAATTTCTGGCGCTGTTTTATTCATTGCTTTCCCCCTTAATCTCTTTAAATCTCTTTAATTTCGATCTCCACAATGACCAAAACTAAAGAATCATTCCGGTTTTTCAACTTGTTAAGCTGTCTTGTAGCTGCCCCCTTTGACTGGTACAGTTGGAGCTTTGGAAAATTATCCCAGGTGCCAGGATAACCATGTGTGTAATACATCTCGCTACTCAGGTCTTTTATAGCATGTAAAGCCTTTGCTTTGTTCATTCTTCGTCCTCCAACAAATCCCACACATCAAGCTCATCCATCCAACGAGAAAACCATTCGATGATGTCATTTTCACTTCGAAGCCCCTCTGAGATCGACAGGAACCCTGCATCCCACTTTTCAGATCTCCATTCCCAAAATCTCCTACATTCGTTAATTGATAGATAGATGCCATATTTTTTTCTTAAAGTTTCTTGAATAATCTTACAGTCCTCATACAACCACGTAATGGACCCCCTCCCATCGATCAAAGAAAAAACATTATCGACAACCTTTTGATTGATTTCGCTCATTCTTCGCTCTCCTTATAGAACTTCGTATTCTTCTAGCCCAAGCCATTGGAGCCTGTTGTCTCGTTCATTGTTATGAACGTAGTCTTGCGCCTTTTCACGAAACTGTTAACATGTATATTCATTTTCTCTCCAATTATTTTACATACAGGGCTGTTCAATTAGTAAAGCTTTCCGTGGTTCTTTTATAAATTGTTTCCCTCAATATTTTGCAGTTCTAATTCCTTAACGTTCTTTCTTAAAGTACCTCTTGTGGTTACTTGAGCGTTAGCGCATCGCTTTGAGCAATGAACTTGCACATACCTAGATCCGTGAAGCATACGGGATGATTGGGTTACTCCCCATAGAGGGATCCATCCTGCTTCTAAAGCCCAAGCTGATAATTCCATTGCCAATCTGGGATTCGGCCACTTTGTTTGTTTTGTTCTTCCGCACGCAGCGCATCGCAGAACAAATCCTTTTTTCTCACATTTGGTTGTCATCATTCACCTCCTGCCCTTCGGATTCGTGTCGCTCCAGAATGAGCCGGTAGGTCTGGAACTTGGTCTTGAGTTTCTTAAATTCTACTAAGGCTTCCGGGGACGGCTCATTCAGGACAGCCAGTCGGGCCAACATCAGGCTTTTCATCTGTAGCTAGAATGGCATCAATATGCTTGGCTACTTGCGTATATTCTTTGGAATGCACAGAATAGACGGAACGCACACTATACTTGTATGCATCAATAGTATACCGCATCCTTTGCTTGGCAACCGCTTTTTTAAGCTTTTCTGTCCACGCCCTCACGTCTTCTAGGTCAGTAGAACTTAGAGCTACCGGACACCTTCCCGCTGGGGTCGTCACTACAAAATTTATCTTTGTTTCTTCCGCAGGTTGTGTCTCGGCCTTTGTTTTCTTTTTGGCCCTAGGGGTTCTAAACGAGTAACCGCATTCACACTCATGAGCACGCACGCCTATGATAGCGCTGCATGATGGGCACTGCTTCCGACCTCGACCGGTTGTTTTATACGTTTTCATTCTTCGCTCTCCAGTTTTTCAATAATGTCAGTTAAAGCGTCTTGATCGACTTCTCGCATAGCATCAATTCTTTTTTGAAATGCCAATACTTCCGGTAGCTTGTAAACAGCATCATAAAGATACCGTTCAACAATTTCTTCCGGCATTTTATTGAGCCAGAAATAAGTAGGAGAATGAGTAAGCGGCCTGAAACTTACTAGATCAACAAGCACACTCCAGTCGTCACTCCAAGAAAATTCTATCTTGTAAGAGACTCCTTGAAACTCACCAGTAAATTCCTGACCTTTTGCAAGGCTTCTGACTTCTTGTTCAATTTCATTCATTCTTCGCTCTCCACCTTCACCCACTCCGCGACAATTTCTAAAGGATATTCTTTAACAGAACCTTCAAAGCTCAGCTTTAAACGATTATATTGTTCTTCAACATCTTTTTTAAAGAGATCCATGTATATTCTCAGCTCTTCTAGCAAGGGTTCTTTAACCGGGTCATCATGCCGCTCCATAATGTTGCGAACAGACTCTAAGGCTGCATCAACATCTTGTTTAAGCTCTTTATAAGTAAATCTTTTAACTCCAGCAATCTCAAACACTTCTGCATCTACTTCTTTTGCCGGAGTAGTGCTCCAGTAGGTATACCAAAAACTACTTGACCATCGCGAATAGCTCATTCTACACTCTCCATTTTATATACCCTTGAAGCCATTCTGCTTTAGAGGCTTTGTATGTATCTATCCAGATACCACCTTGCTTTCTTTAAGTCTTCTAAGGAGTTATCATGCTTCCTTCCGGCCCTTGAAAGATATTTAACAACGTTTCCAAGATGAAAGCCTAGTTCCCAAGCCTCAATTACTTTGATTGCCTCATAAGGGCCGGGGTGATAATGTTCTGGATGATTAACCGTTTCTTTCTTTTTATCATTCATTGGCAATCCCGAACTATTCGCTCTTATCTTGTCCCCTGCATATTAACATCAAACGCTTATCTTTATCAAAGATAAGGTTTGCAGCATTCAAAACATCCGTTCTAGTAACGGATTCAATCTTTGTCATATACTCTTCTATTGTGGGTGTAGAAACTAATTTTCTTTTAACTCCCCAATAAGCAATACTATAGCTATCCTCTATAGCAGAGTAAAAGGATGATCTCATCTTATTCTTTGCTCGCTGGACCTCTTCTTCGGTCGGCATATACATCTTAATCCTATCTAGCTCTTTGTCCACAGTTTCTATTGCCGACATTACATTATCTTCTCTTGTCGAAAGCTCGATAAGACTTAGCCCTCCATGTTGCCAATCATTCCAACTAGCAGATATTCCATATACCAGGCCAAGCTTCTCTCTAACTTCGGAGAATAATCTGCAATCCATTCCTCGGCCTAGAATGGTCATCAAAACTTGTATTGCTCCTTCCCATTCTGACGCCGTATTCTCCGCTGGCATACCCATCCAAACATAGGTGTGTTCAATCCCTGCCTTTGTTATCTCTAGCAGTCTCTCATCGAGATAATCCGAGACTCTAAATTTATATGACCGCTTTATCTTTCCGTTTTGCTTGCCGAAGTATTTGTTTAGTAAAACTTTTGCCCGGTTTTTTTTGAGAAGACTGCAAACAGAAACGACCGCATCCTTTCGCTGACAAAACTGAGAATGAAATCTTCTAACCTCATCACAAGTAAACTTTGAGATGGTTTCCTGTGTACCAATCACAGGAGTTGCCAAATAATTATCAAAGAAGTTTTCAGAGAAGTTGCGCCAAATATACATAGTCGGATCATCTTTAGATGATATCTCTTCCTCTTTAACAACCTCCTTCTCTTTCAGAAACTCATCCTCTGGAAAGATTGGATTAAAAACCATATCAGAAAGTATTTCCATACAGGGCTCTAGATTCTCATGTGGAACAGTTATGTAGTAGGCAACAGACTCATGTGATGTAAAGGCATTAGAGTGCCCTCCGAGAAAGGCTATCTCTCTTTGTATCTGGTGGGCATCTCTTTTGTCCGTTCCTTTGAACAGAGAGTGCTCAAGCATATGAGCAATCCCCATATTATACTTTCCCGTCGTCTCCACTCTAGACCCAGCATTAAAAGCCACTATAATTGTAGCCAACCTACTGTGAGTTTTTGATATTATATGAATCAATAATTAAACCTAAAAAGGGCGAGAGCATGATGCTCCCGCCCCTATATACTACCGATTTTTTTGTTCAATGACTACCTTTTTTCCATAAGGAAACTCTACATCCTTATCTTGAGAACAGACCGCCCACAGAACCCTGGTTCTTGGCTTTGGCGGAAACGGAGCATAACCGTCTGTAAAGATAACCAAACCGTCATACTTCTTCTCATCAGCCAGTTCAATCACAGGATGAAAACAGGTTCCTCCTCGACCAATAATGTCAATCTTTCTAGCCTTCTTTCCGAAGGGCTTTGGACTGCCATAAATCTTGGTATCAAACTGAATGAAGTCTACTTCTACGTGGTCAATCATTCCGTTCAATTCAGTAGCAAAGTATTCAAGTTGAGTATTTGATACAGAACCAGAAGTGTCAAAGGCAACCAACAGTCTGCTTGTGTAGTTTCGCTTTGTTCCCGGTGAAATCATTCCATACCTGCGGTTTGGGCGCATACGAGTATTCTTTCTACCCATCAACACAACCTTGTTAATGAACCACCTTACTTCCTTTCTCCACTTTACAACACTCTTGTTTGCTGCAATAATCTGTCCCGCAAGGTTACCGCTGATGTTTCCCCAACCTTTCTTTTCCTGTTCTTTAATTGCCTTTTCGGCAATGTTCCGAACCTTCTCTTCGATGATGTCATCATCAAACTCATCCCACATTGAGTGGTCATCAACGGTATCTCCCTTGCCTTCAACAAGCGTATCAAAGTCCCCGCCTTGCTCCTCTGCCTCTTTCTTTAGCTTTTCATAGTACCATTCAGAAGATTGGTTATCTGAAAGGCCAAACATCTTGGGATACAAAGCTCCCTCTGGAAGCCCCTCAATATGACAGTTGATAGCGCAATCAGCAGCGATGTTATAACCGCGAGGATTATAAGCAAAGTGCCTTGCCCGAGTAAGGTGGTGCAACAAAACATGCAAAGCTTCATGCTTTAACACGCTACGAAGTTCCATCGTAGAGAGCGTCTGAACAAACTCTGCATTATAATACAAAGCAAGGTCAACACGCCGAATGACTCCAACGGCAAGTGTCTGAATGGTTGTACTTTCCTTCTTGTTCAGATGAAGAAAGACTTCTCCATACAAAGGTTGAAAAGCAACAAGCTTAGAGATAGCTGCTTCAAGTTTGTTTTTTACTCTGACGTTTGCCATGCTTTAGACTCCATTAGACACCTGATAACCCTGTGCCTATCCCGTGGGCAATGTTGTTTACGAAGAGAGGTAAATCTGCTTCAGATGCTCACGGAACTCTTCATCTCCCTGCCATTCCATAACGAGCTTCTTGCTCTTAGGTCCAGCAAGCAAAGACACCCAAGCTTGCGAAGCAACATCATTCGGAAGCATCATAAAGAAGTTCCGAAGATTCTCTCTCTGCTTCTTCTTAGTCTTAGTCAAAGACCGTCCATTAACTTCTGCCACAACAGAGCGCGACAAAGCAGCAATGACCTCAATGTCATTACAAGCAGCTTCAACCTTGCTCTTTACCTTCTCAAAGTTATCAAGAACGTCACTGGGGCGAAGATGAGAGAACTCATTGGTAAGAAACTTCTGGAACATCACAGCAATCTCTCGACCCACCCAACCCTTTGTGATTTGAGTAAGCATACCATCGTCAGTTCGAGAGTCTAGCTTCATCTCAATCAGCGTATCACTGAAAGCTTCCCAGCTACGACGAGAGGGGTAAATACGGCCAGCCTCAAGGTTTCCAACCGGAGGGTCAAGAAGGTTTTGATTGCGGTTAATGAACTCAATCACAGCCTTGTGAAGCCCCTTCTCTCTGGCCCAATCCATCCACTCTGCAACAGAGGGGTCAAAGTCAACGTGAAACCAGCGGTCATGCAAAGCAGGGTCAAGCTCGACAACATCGTAATCTTCATCGCTGTTAACAGCCGAAACAACCCGCCAACCATCTGGTAGACTCTCTCCGTCCAATCGACGATCCAAGCAAATCTCGAAAACAGCTTGAAGAACATCCTTTGCTGCACGATTCAACTCATCAAAGAACAAGATTCCTTTGGAGTTTGGGTCACGAGGCCACCATTCCTGCTTTAGAAACTTGATGACTTCTCGCTTCAAGTCCTTTTCTGGAAGTCCCTTAATATCACCAACTTCACACTGGGAAAGACGAACATCCCAAATGCCTACTGGCTCTCCATATTGTTCCGACAGTTCCTCTGCAACCTGCCTAACAACAGAGGACTTTCCTACGCCATGCTTTGCATGGAGCATGATAGACTTATCCATCGGCATATTTTTGAGAACTTCTTTTGTTTGTGCAATATTCACTTTCTCTCCTTCAGTAACAAATCAGCTATGGAGAAGCCCTCCACAACACGGGGTATCGAGTGCTAAAACTATATTAGAAAATTAGTCTTGGTCTTCATTTGGGGTACTAACTTGATTGGCAGGCATATCATCTATTGCTGACCTTATGCCCGAAAGCTTCTCTCTAAAATCTTGTAAGGATCCAACCAAGCCCTTTAATGAGTCCATACTCATATCCGAATCTTCTCCCGTAAGAGGAGAGTCTTGAGAGGGCATAAAGGTAGACAGAGTAGATCTAATCGCCCCCAACCCTTCTCCTCCAAAGAGGCCATTCTCATCCGATAGAATATCATCTGCAAAGCTAGATGCCTCATCGAATTTATCTTCTAACCCAGAAAGTCTAGCCTCTATTGAGGAAAGCTTTTCCAAAACAATTGATTCAAAATCTGACATTATTTCTCCTATTTTTTTGTTCCAAAGGCATGAGACTCTTCTAAAGCAGACTGTGTTAATCTGTAAAATAAAGAGTTTTGTCTCAGCTCTGTTATGTTTCTAGCATTAGCATAAGTCATGGCAGACCTTAAGCCACCACAAAACTCATCTAATACATAATGCGCCTTACCCTTTAGGGGCATATAAGTTAATACTCCTTCTGCACAAGTTCCTGGCTTTAATCCTCCACGAGTATCTTCTTGAACCTCTTTGGACGCCATGCCTCTATATGCCTTCATCTTCTTCCCGTTAATGATGGCAACTTCCCCAGGAGACTCTAGTGTTCCTGCAAATATTCTACCGCCCATTATTGCATCAGCACCAGCAGCAAGACTCTTTACTAAGTCTTGCGGATATTTGATTCCGCCATCTGCAATGATTGACACCATATCAAATTGGCCAGATGATACCTTCATCTTATAGCAGTCTACAATAGAAGCCAAGGTTGGAACTCCAAACCCTGTCATAATTCTTGTTTTACAGATGGACCCTCCACCTATCCCTACTCTTACCGCATCTGCTCCAGATTCAGCCAGAAAAGCAAACCCATCACCTGTTGCTACATTTCCAACCATCAATGGGATGGCACCATTAGTTTCGTTCTTAATCCAATCTGTCATATCCTTTGTAATGGAAGAATAACCGTTCGCAACGTCAATGGCAAACCAATCAATATTGGTACCAAACTCTTGATAGAGAGCTTTAACCCTTAATCTCTCTGCCTTTCCTATGCCAATCGCAGGAACGACTGGAGCATAAGCATTGGAATAAGACTGATTAAAGCTCACTATTTTAGCAACTTCCTTTACTTGGTCTGATGGTGACATAAACCTGTGGACTATACCCATAGCACCACGAGTGCCCAAAGATATTGCCATTTCAGGCCCAGTTACAGTATCCATTGGAGAAGATATTATCGGAATGTCCAAAGATGATCCGCCCAATTGTGATTGCAGCTCTATGCTTGGATCCAATCTAGACTTAACAGTCGTATATTTTGGAACCAGCATAACGTCATCAAAGGATGGCGGATCTCCAGAGTCATTTAAAGATAATGGCTCCCAGGTTCTCATCTTCGTGCCTTATAATAATCTTCAAATGTATTAGCGAAGTTTTCCGAGACACAATAGTCATCTTCGGCTTTTTTCCAATACCATTGGAGACACATCCTGTCCCACCAATAGTGGGTTAGCTCGTGAACAAGAATTCCATCATTTCGGCGGCTGTCAATATTTCCTACCAATATGGCAGAGTTTGCTCTTATCTTTTTTGTAGATGAGTAGTAACCCCAGATTGCCTTCGGCCTTATTCCATAAGACTCTGTTAAATCATAAAATCTACTGGACTCAGCAAGCAGTTCTCTGGTCACAATGAATATGTGTATGTTGTAGTTGCCACGACAATCAGTGTGTTCTGCATCGTGCGAGTCTAGAAATTCGATCAACAGGTTGAAGGAATCCTTGATTACATATTTTATATGATCTGGATCATATGCGGCATATAACTCTGGATCAATTTCAGATGAACGAGTTTGATACGATATGGAATACTGCAAAGTCCTGTCGGCTAACTGCATATACCCCTCGCTGTGCATCTTGGTTGGTACATCATCAATATTAACCGGCTTATAAGGCTCTGCAAAAGCAACAAGCGGAATTAACAACGCAAGACTAGTTAGAGTTCTCCTTACGGCTTCTTTTATCATAGGCTCCCCTTACTTGTCCTAACACCTCAATCTTTAGGTCTGGACTCAACTTTAAAATTTCAACATGCTCTAGGGGAATCTGATTATGTGTATAAACTTCCTTGCTTTCGATATTAGTTACCTTAACTCTTAGAAGAATATTGTTACTCATTTTAATCCTCAATTTTCAATTATAAGCTTAATCGTTAGATTCTTCGATTCTATCCTGCAACCTTCGTGCTAACCAAGAATGGTTCGATGCAGACGGCATTAACCAAGGCAGATTATCCTTAGAGAGACATTCTAGTAGATTGGAAACAACTTCAGCGTCGGTACAATCCACAAACAGCATAGCCTTCGATTCCGTCGCGTCAACCATTTTTTGCAGATGATTCGCCAAGGTCGTATTATTCTGTCTCTTTTCTCTGGCCAGAGAGTGCCTTAAGCCGATTATCTTTTGAGAAACTACAGAAGATGCTGACCTCTTCAGTCTTTTTGGACTAGACTTTGCAATCTTGGTCAGAATAACATCCGAAAGAGCATGATTCCTAGAAGAAGCTTTCAAGATATTCAATTTTTCGTCGGTAGCACCCTTCTCTCTTTTGACCTTTCCCCAAAGATACTCATAAAAAGCATCATCAGAAGACGCGTTAAGACCAGCCGCTTTCCACAGGTCAAACAACCTTTCTTTCTCTGGGTCAAGAGAATACTTGCAAAGCTGAGACAGGTAATCGAAACTAGGATCAGCAATAGGGGCAAGTTTAATTTTTAGACTAGCATCTTCAAGGTCATCGTTATCTTCAATCAGATTGTAAAGATCAGAAAGAAACTGATCGCAGAAGACCTTTGTTAATGATTTTACTCTAGTAGAGCGATGCGCAACAGACATTGCCAACTCTAGCATATCACGTCTGGTCTTTGGATAGTTTGTCCAAACGAATCCAAATGTAGCATCTGAAATAATGCCTTCGGCCCCTTTTCTTCCCCAATAAGAAGTAATCTGACTAACAGCATGAGGGATTGCATAATTTATTACAGTTTCAATGAATGGGTCAGACACCTCAAAGATATCTTCAAATTCAACTTTTTCAAAAACTTTTGTAGACATATTCTTTCCTATCGTCCTAGGTTCATTCTTCTTTCGATAATCTTAGAAATCCATGAATTCTTAATGTTCCTGTTTGCAAGAAGCATTGGCAAATATTCAAAAGAAATCTTCTCTACCAATGCAGTAAAGGGTGCTCTCGCAATCTCTTTTGTTAAGTTATTTAACTTCTCATAAGCGAAGGGAGCCCTTGTAATGCCATCACACCTAATGTCTGCAAGTCTATCGCTCAACATTTCATCTAAACACTCAACCGGACCTATCCTTGTATAGTAAATCTTTCTAAGCTTAGAATTCTTATGACCCTTTAATGTTCTTAAGACTTCAATGCTGCAATAGTTGGCGGCAACAACCTGACTCTCTCCAGAGCCATTTTTAGCCACCTCGTCTATACGAGACACATTTTTATAGATGCCGCCCTCAAGAACCATGCACTTTATAAAATCTATTTCAGATTCTGCCAAAACATCATCTCCTATTTCTGGATAGAAAGAAAGAAGGTGGCTTACAACCCTTCTTGAGTGCCAGGTGGATGCTCTGGGGGAGTGACTAGTAGTGCCATGAAACGTCAAGTTGTAAAGACTTTGGTCTATAAGTATCGATTTTATATCCTTCTTTTTAGCAGAAGGAAGCTTCTCTTCGAGTCTTGACTCGAACTGAGAGTACCCAAGACCGTTAACCTCTTGGAGGGACACTATCAACTTCTTTAGGCTTTTTGGCATGTTAATATTAGAGTTACTCATCAACTACTCCATTTTTTAGAGTTAACAAATTAATTATCTTAAACCCAGATGCGTTCTTATGACCGCCGCCGCCAAAGACAGAAGCAATCTTAGACACATCCTCTCCATCTTCGCTTGACCTCAATGAGAATCTATATCCTTCTCCATCGAAATAGTATGCTGCCGCAAAAGACTGTCCATCAGCCAAGGCAGATGCCATCTCTGCTTGAAAGAATGGAGCATTAACAATGGGAACTTCATTTCCTAAAATGTTTGTTGTATAAGCATTCTCAAGAAGAGACTTTATCAAGTTTCTCTTGTACTGCAAGATACCTTCTCCCATGTTCTTTACACGCTTCCATCTAACCGAATCCACTCCATCTAAATAACTGTGTAGCATATCCCAGTTTTCAAATGTTTTTTCAAATGAATCTACAGCAGATAGAATCTCTTCTGTGTTCGGAAGGTTCCACTTCCACAAATCTCTATCTTCAACGTATTGAATCAAAAGAGGGACACTATCTTCTTGAAACAAATAAGTCCATGCCAAATATGCTCCAGAATGATTCATATCAAAATGACAAAAATCTAAGTCTCCACACATTTCTTGGGCTGATTTGTGATGGTCTAACACAACTAGGCTTTTAGCTTCCCGCTCTAGCTCTAGCATTGTAGTCCGGTCATAACAAAAGTCAACAATAAAAACATCACGACCTTTAACGTCCGGTCTTTCCTTCCCATGAACAACGGGAACATATTCAGCTTTTGAGCCAAACTTCCTCTGGAAAGACCAAGCTGCACCAAATCCATCGGGGCAGTTAGCATGGTATAAAACCATTATTTTATCTGACATTTAGATTACCTCTGGCGAATAAGAGAAATCAATAGACTTTACGAATGGTGACCTTTCTCTTATGTTATCCTCAATAAAGCTGATCATATCATCAAAGCTTAAAAATCCAACCAACTTACCGCCGTAACTAATTTTAAATTGTCCTAATCTCCTGATGACATCACACTTGCTAATTACAAGATTAGTCGTCCCTGTCATGTTAACAGCCTTAATTAGCATATCTAGATTAAGCCAATTAACCTTCCTTCTTCTTCCTGTCGTAACTCCAAACTCTTTTCCTAGGTCCGCAAGAGCCTTTAAGGTTGGATTTTCAAGAAGTCTAGCGGGAAACCTCGGATCTTCTCCGCTTCTTGTATCGTAAATTTTAGCGGCTCCCCAAATCTTATCTATCTTCTGTGTTGGAAAGCCAATGCTACATGCGCCGTAAGGAAGGGTAATGCTTGAGGTTACATAAGGATAAAGACCATGGTCAATATCTAGCCAAATGCCTTGGGCTCCTTCGCACAAGAGATTGCCGCTCAACTCTTCATCCCAAATGTATTTTTTGTCCAAAACATCAAACGCAAGTCTTCCTGTTCTTGCTGCTTTATCTGCATAACAAGGGGCGATTCCCCGGCCTGTTGTGCCCAACTTTTTAGCCAAAAACTCTTTGTCAAAGTCTATATGGTCTTCTGTTACAATGTGACAGTTTGGAGCCACCTTAACCAATGAGGTATCAAACCCATTATCAGCAAGATAATCAAGCTCATCACAAAATGACTTTACATTTAATACGCAGCCTGGGCCAATAAGAGACTTTATTCCATAAAATACACCAGATGGAATAATGTGAGTTTTATACATTTTCCCATTCAGATAGACTGTATGTCCAGCATTATTTCCACCGGCCCATCGCGCTACCATATTATAGTAATGCAAACCATCTTCATTTTTAATAGAAGCTAACTGACTGGTTATCTTTCCCTTAGCTTCGTCGCCCCATGCTAATCCAACTACAACATCTGCTTTATCAATCATTATCTTCCTCGCCTTTAATCGCAATCGACACGACCTTCTTAATTTTACTTGGGCGACGGAGAAAAGTAATACCCTCTTTATGAGCAGAAACAGTTGCTGTAAATGTAATTGTATCACCAACTTTAAACGAGTGAGCCTTAGTTGTCTTAAAGTACCACTTCCATCCTCTTTCGTCAATACAGATGAGAGCGGGCATCGGATACGCCGTTTCCATATTGGCTTTTGCAATCTTACAAATAGCAAGAGGGCCAAAGTCTGCTCTTGTCTTTGGCTCAATCTCTGGCTCGTCCAATAGCGTTCCTTGAACAAGAGCGTCAACCCATCTGTTAATGGAGTCAACCCACTTGTCAGTCAGCTTGTGCGGCCTTTCTGTAATCACCTCAATGCTGGAAGAAAGAAACCCGTTCCTTGGATTCTCTTGCCTCTTCACAGCAAGCAGTGGAATAGCCAAAGCATGTAATTTTTCCATCTTCTCTTGGCCCAACTTGGCCAGATCAACCGCTTTAGTTGGCTTCTTTTTTCTAGCCATCTTACGACTCTTCTTGCTCTTTTTGCCTTCATCAAAGATATTTATCATAAGAAAACCCCACATTTATCCAACGTGGGGTATTCGGTGCTAAAACAATGTTTGAAAATATTTGCTCAAGATATACTGGATATCTTATAGCTTATGTTACCTTCTCTTCTTTCTCCTAGCTCTCCTGTCTTGCCTGATTTCCCGCCTGACCTTTCTTCTTGCTTGTCTCCTTTCTTTACCCTTGGGTCCGAGGCCTCCGGGTCCAGCCTCGTTCTGTGCACTCACTAAAGCTCTTTGCTCTTTGTTGTTTAAGAAGTTTGGATACTGACCATTGGTTATGTTGTCTCTGCATAGAAGGGAAACATACTTTCCGCTAACATCCTTTCCTTCCGAAGAAGACCCTTTGGGCAGCTGAAAATAAGGCTTGCCCTTATATAGTCCTATCTTTTGGTTTGAAACTGGAGACAAGATAGCTCCAACGCCATCCAAATCAGCCTCTTCTATTATATCTCCAACGGTGCAAATTTGGCTTGCCTTATCAGTGTCAGTATCAGTATCGTCCTCATCCTTCTTTAGAACTTCTTCTTCAGCAAGGTAAATGCACCCATACTTTTTCCAGGCTTGACCTATCCACTTGTTAGTGTGATCGCCGGTTGGACTTAACTCTGTACTAGAATAGCTCTCGGCTGTATAAATAGAGGTAAGGGCCGCTTTGCGAGTAGGCGCTGTAAGAACCCATGCTCTAAACTTGTTGCCTAAAACTTCTGTTGTTAGTTCGGTACTCATGCTGACAGTTGTGCCATCTTCTTTGGTACAGCTCCACTCTGTACCAGGATGAGGAGGAGGAGGCTTAGGGCCGGGCTTCCTTGGATCATACTCCTCTTTCTGCTTACTAAGGTCTCCTTTAAATTTTCCTCCAAAGCCAAGCCAATAACCAGTACCAGGGTTGAAGTTTCCCGGGTTTACAACTCCATCTGCTAAAGCTACAACCATTGGTTCGCCGCCTGCAATGTTTGACATTTCAGCTCTTACAATGCCAGAAATGGACATGCTATCATAATTTTCTCCGCTCCACGATTTATCCGTAGTGAGTATGCCAGATCCGTAACCAGAAGATCTGCCGGCATCTTTAGCGGCAGAACGAAGCGTCTGTAGGCCATTGGCTCCACCTCCGTAGAACAAAGCAGCAGCCATTAGTCCCTCTGTTGTGCCCGCGCCACTAGTTGATTTTATAAATGCTGCAAGAGGATCTGCTTTAGCTTGTGCTAAGTGAGAATTATTAACATTTGCATACCACCACATCTGAAAAAGCTTCATTTGTGCCCAAGAAGCAACCTCTCCGATAACAGGCAGTTCTCTTAAGGCCCGATCTACATCTCCGTAGTCTGCACCCACCATTCCAGCTCCAAGGGGGCCTAAGACCGATACCTGAGCGGCCTTAGAAAGACCTGTTAAGGCGAGAACAGCATCAGCCTGTCTATTATGCCCAGACCTTCTTAGTGCCTTTGCAAGTTTGGTTAATTCTCTTTGTTCCGAATTCATATCTTCTCCTGATTTCAAAATTTATTATGCTTTAAATAAAGCAAAGAAACTATCTTCCTCTCCCAGCTCTTCTGGCATCTCTACGACTTTGTCTTGCTGTTCTTCTTGACTTTCTGCGGGTACGACGTTCTTCTCTTCTTCCCGGTCCCTTTCCGGCTGTCGGCTTCAAGCTTTTTCTTATTTCTCTTTGCTCACTTCTTGTTAGAAAGTTTTCTTTTGCATTATGGGTTCTCTTGCCTCTATCTTTAATCGGCAACCAATATGAACTTCCTTCATACTCAAAAAGAAATGCGGGATAATACTTTCCATCGTCAAGGTACACACCAACTGAACCATCATCATCTTCATTGGTCTTCCCCAAGACCTTATCTGATTCATAATGCTCTGTTTCTTCGCCCTCTTCTTTGCCTTCTGGCTTAACCTCTGGCTCTGCTGGCTTAGCCACTTCTGTTTCGGTAGCTTCTTTCGCCCTTTCTGCCGCCGCTATTGACTCTGCTGTGGGGGCCTCTCCGTTTCCCTCGGTGCCTTGATCTGTCTTGTTTGCATAATCCAAGGCAACAGCGGCTGTTGCTGGAAGAGGAGTATTCGGATACCACTCTGCCCATCTTCTCTTGGAGTTTGTTCCAAACTTACCATCTAGTGCGTTGCCTGTAAACCCTAACTTTTGCTGTAATTTTTGTGCCTCTTCTGAGATAGCCCATGCCCACTGTCTGTTGTTTAAATCTGCACTATAACGACTTGTCGGGGCGGCAGCAACTTGTTCTGTCTGACCGGCAGAAGCACCAGCTGTTTGGCCCCCTCCCCTTCCTGTGCTGGCAGGCTTAGGCTTTTCTCTAAAAACACCATCATCTCCATTGAAGAAGCCGTCATTATCTGTAGTCTTTGCAAATTCTGCTGCTGCCAAATCTTGTCCGCTAAGCTCTGCCGTTATGATATCTTTTATGGTCATATCATTATATTTTTTTCCAAACCCAAGTCCGGCTCTCAAACCACCAAAGTCCATGTCTTTCTTATTTAAGAATTCAAAATAATAATAAATAACAGCTACCATCAGTGCCTCATTGGTTCCGATTCCCGCAGTGCCATAAGCAGCCTCGACAAAAGCCTTATTAGGCTCTCGTGCCGCCTTATCTTTCATATCCTGTGTAACATACTGATTCCAATACTCTTTAAAAATTATAGCTTGCTTTATCTGCTCCGGGCTAAGATCCCATGTGGTCAAAATAGCTGTATCGGCTGTAGCCTGATCCTCTTTGGCCAACTTAACAACTATATCAGCCTGACTATTATATCCAGACATTCTTAAGGCTTTAGCAAGTTTTGTTAATTCCCTTTGCTCTAAATTCATGCCCGACCCTTTCTTTGGAATTCTTCTTCTTCTCAATTTTCCTGTCTGCAAAAAAGAAAAGAAATTATCAGTTTCAGTTGTTAATGGAATATTAATAGGTTTCCTTTTTTCTAATCTCGAAATATTAGAAGGCGGTTTATCCTCTTGAACATCTATCACCGAAGGGCCTCCAAAGCCCGATATATGAGAGGCTTCAAAGTCTTGTTGTTCGTAATGTGATCGAGGTCGCCAGCCTTGTGCTCCGGGAGGACTGCCACCGGGAATGTCCGTTAATCCAATGGCTTTCTTGTGTATCTTTTCGAGCTTCTTTCTTTTTGTCAACCTTTTGCCCGCCTCGTCTGTGTCGTCAGCATAATTGAAAACCAGCTCATGTGGGTGAGATGGAGTCCTTATAACATCCGGTGTGCGCTGCTTTAAAACAGGACCAGATTCATAATATGTGATTAAGTCTAGAAAGGAGAGATCCTCCTTCTCTCCCTTCATAATCTTATCTCCTAACGGCTCCACTGGTTCTGGAGAAATCTCTGGCTAGCTTTTTAAATGCATCCTCCAAAGAGCTTAACGTGGGATCAAGAAATTCATCCTCTTCTTCGCCAAGGTGTGAATCTAATCTGCCTGATTGCTCTTTTAGTGACGTAAGAAACTGTAATAGCCCCCTTGCATTACCAGAGTAAGAGCCGACCTCTCCGCCTCCACGAACACCAAGACTTTGTGCGTTTGGACCCCAAGACAAAGCATCCATAGCCTTTTCTCTTGGAACTATATACTCCTCATGATTAACGAGAAACTCTTCTAGTTTCGACTGAGTTTCTCCTGTCCATTGTCCGGTTGGATCTGCTCCAACTATTCGCTGTATTTTGGCAAGATCATTATCTGACGCTGGCGCAGAAGGAGACACTGACGGCTTAGCAACAGTCTGGGGTGCAGACGCCTTTTGCGCCTCAGCATAAACCTTGACTGCTAAATCTTCAAGTTCTTGTACTTTTTCAGATTTATCCGCCACTGACAATCCGCCTGATATAGATTGTGGAATCCAGCCGCTGTAAGGCGTTGTGGCCCAGTTATTAAGCTTTGCCCATTCTGAATATTCAGAAGTAGATCCAGAGCCTGAAAACAGGCTGGTCGGAGCTGCCTTTGCTTTTTCCTCTGTTTGCGCCAAAAGAATATCTGCATCTAGAGCTAATTCAGATATCTTAGATAGTTCGTCAACCATAGCAGTAAATGTTGAATACAATGGAGCTTCCCCCAGCTGCTCTGTGGTTACAGACTTCCATCTTCCAGCATTCTTTCTTATAAGATCATCAAGTTTATCAGCTAAATCTCTATGACCAAGTCTATCTAAGTGGTTTGCAAGCTTGGCTAATTCCTTGTTCATCATATCTCCTATCTACGAAAAGAACCTGGAGTATTAACTGTAAATTCTCCAGACATTAACTCTGCTAACTTATTGATTCTATCTTGCTTTCTTCTTGCTTCGCCAAATAGACCATCACTTGCTGTGCTGTCCTCTAATGCAGCTAAAGCTTCTGCTGGTGTTTTCGGCAATGAACCTTTTCCTGCCCTGTCCCAAGCTTGCTTAGATTTTGTTCCGAAGTTATTGTCCGTTGCCAGCTTATTACCAGTGGAGTCTGTATGGTTAAGCGCATTAAGCTTGGCCTGAACATGTGCCCAGGTTGCAGCAGACTTTGCAACGGCAGGCTGTTCTGTACCAGGAGGTCCCGGTGGTGCCTCAAGCTTGGGAATGTCTTTGGCGACTTCTCTTGCCCAGTTTCCAACCGACTCACTGCCTTCTTCCCAGTCCTTTTTGGCCGCTCCTGGCATACTTGTTACGCCTCCTGCTACTTCTGACGCTCCACGCCCAGCTCTTTGCCTGCCTTTTCCGGCGCTCTCTCCAGCTTTAGAAGCAGCCTCTCCATAGCCAGTAGCCTTGCCTGCCCATTCTGCTGTTTCTGCTTTCTGCTTAGCCATTTCTTTTGCTTGCCCTGCTTGATAGCCAGACTGTAATGCCGCCAAAGCATCAGTAGCAGCTTGAGCTATTCCGGAGGCTATAGCTGCTGGTTCCTCTGTTAAATCCTCAAGCTCTCTTCTTGCAGCAGCACTACCTTGGTAAGCTAAGTTTTTTAACTCCTCAACTTTTCCATCTGCCCACTGCTTTACGCCCTCTTTGGCATCGGTTGTTCCGCCACTTACTCTATCCCATTGTTGCATAATGTAGCCAGCCCAGTTAGCACTCTTTAGAATTTTATCAATTCTATCAGCTAGGTCTCTATGGCCAATTCTATCTAGATGGTTTGCAAGCTTTACCAGTTCCTTATTCATTATATCTCCTATTATCTGTTAAAAGAGCCTGAAGCATTAGTTGTAAACTCGCCAGACATTAATTTTGCTAATTTGTTAATTCTATCGGATACTGATTCTGTTGCCCAAACAGCATCAACAGCATCTCCAGAAGTTTCACTTAACATCTCTTCGCTGGGAGGTCTTAGATCCTCATCCTCTTCTTCTAAAGCTATTTCATCCTCTATGGAAGGCTCGTCAGAATCAAAATTATAATCTTGAAAGGCACTTTTTAATATCTCATCCAGCTTATCGGCCAAATCTCTGTGGCCAAGTCTGTCCAAATGATTTGCGAGTTTAACTAATTCTTTTTTCACTTTTAACTCTCCACTAAGGGCTATTTTATTAGCATTATCAGTACCAATCTTTTTATTAGTAGTATTTTTAGAAGCAGCTAATTGTAATTTTTGTTTAATCATTCCTTCCGCTGCTCTTTCTGCCGATTCTGCTGCCGCCTCTCCACCCGGAAACTCTCTTTTTTCTGGATCATAATCTTGTATATGACCATATTCATGAACCAAAGCACTTGCAACTTGAGCTATTAACCCTTGTATGTCATCTTCGGAGGCATTGGGCGGAAACTTATTTAACACAAAGTGTATTTTGTCTATCTTGCCGTCATTATCTGCATCTTCAGATGAAACATAAGCTACAGCGTTTGGAGCGTCAGGAGGAGCTGACGGATCCCAAACACATTTGTTTGCATTTAACATTGCCATTATGCCTGGATTTAAACCAAGGGTTTGAAGTCCTTGCTTAATCTTTGGCCAATATGGTGGTTGAGCTGTTTTTGTAATCATAAACTACTTCTCTTTAATAATAGATTTTATATATAGATATTATATCTTAATACCTTGGAATAAAAACCCTTGGCTTTCCTGGCTTATTATATCTTGTTGAAGTAGTAATAATATCAATGCTTCCGGGTCGAATTACTGAAAAGAAAAAATTAAATGCTGTTCTGCTTCTTACCTTTCTGATCTCAATCCACTCTCTTTTTCGGCTTTGAATATCGCTAGTATTTGCCACAAACATATGAACAACTTCATCCATGCTTGCTGCAAAATCTTGTGCTATAATTTCATTAAGTGTTTTATTGTCTAAATCATAAAGTAGGTCTCTACGATCCTTCCATCGTTCATTAAAGTATTTCCTATAGTTTTTACGAGTAGTGATTGAAACCCTAATTGGCAAATTAGTTCTAGGATCTGATAGACCCGACTCTTCATGTGTTCCTGGCCCCGCTTTCTTGCAAAGTAAATTACTCATAGTTATTGCATCCTGCTTTATATTTGAATACACAATATTAGCATAAAAAAAAAGCTCGACCAAAAGGTCAAGCTTTAATCTTTAATTTTATTATGGCGGGAACCAATTTTTAATGAGGTGGTCGCCTCTTTAATTTATTTATTCTCTTCTTTGGTTAGTTTGCTCTCTAATATAAGGCCATTAAATGCCCCCAGGCTCTAAAAGAGCCACTATAACAACTTTGTCTATATCCTTTAAGATTTTGGCTTTTGTCGGATTTTCTTCTTCCCAACGCTCTATTGCCTTCTTGGATTCAGACTCCTTGATTATATCAAGGTGTTGATATGCTTTTGTGCTTTTATTATAAGCATAAACATTAAACAAGTTATCCTCCTATCCTTGGGGCTTTGAAAGCATAATCGTGCCGTCACAAAGCCCTAGACAAACTTCTAACATACTCTTCATTCCAAGGTCGGCAGGAGCTACGGGAATACCCCAGTTTACCTGCTTTCCGATATTTTCAACGAAAATCCCGCTGTATGGAACCTCTCCCAAGATAGTAAATGTTTGTTCGTGATGCTTTGGCACCGTTACAGAAATCCTGTCATTTCCGACTTTCTTTTCATAAGTAAGGCCAATGCGAGTCATCTGCAAATTAGACTTGGAATATCCAAGCTTTCTCATTCGAGAAAAAAACTGTCTACGAGTAATCATGCTATTCTCCATGGACCCATAAATTATCTACGCACCTCCATACTAACCCAGCTTCTTCATAAGCAAGATAAAACTTCTGTTGCTCTCTGGGCTGACATGGGAACTCTCTTGTGTTGAACTCTATGTAACTTACATTGTCGTAGCCGTCAACTACTTCAGCAATAATAATTCCTTCGTCAATTCTATCCACTGCTCCAAAGAGCAGCAACAATGTAATCATTGTACCTCCGTCAACTTGTATTTCTTGCCATCAATCTCTACAACCTTGCCATCACAGCTTGGTTGTGGTTGAGTCTTAGCACGCCACTCATCTTCTGTCAACTTTTCACCGTTGAGGAACCAGAATTTGCTGCCGTCAGCATACTCAACAGCAGGGCCGTCTTCACGGTGGAGTTGGCCATTGAGGCACCAGAGTTTGCTGCCGCTGTCGCAAACCTTTACTGTATATTCAATCATTGAGAATCTCCAAAAGCTTCATTCCATGAAGCTATGATTTGCTCGTCATCATCGAGAATACCCCATATCCTCAAAGTGTCCCAAGCAGCGTCATGCTCGGTCATACCAGTATCGACGAACTCTTTATACTGTTCTATCACCAAGTGCCTTTCTGGTTTGCCAGCTAAACACTTTTCTGCATACCTAGTCACACAACTTTCAGTAGTCTCACCATTGATGTAAGTGAATGAGAGCATGTTGCCTCCTGTTTATTGTGTCTTCTATTTAACTGGTTGCCGGGTTTGTGTCAAGCTCTTATTGTTTATTCTTTAGTTTTTCTAGGTACTTCCTTCGTTTATCTGAAAATCGCAAAGGATGTTCTTTCCGCCATTCACCAATCTCATACTCCTCCACACCTAGGGCGTTCACCCACTCAAGGCCTCTTGCATATTCAAGATTGCGAATAGTATTTTCTTTGCCGATGTCGTCGAGATCCACAACCAACACGGTAGCAACATATGCTTTCATGATTTCTCGCCCCCACTCACACAAGGGAGACTCAAGAAGCCCCCAGCCGCAATCCAACATGCTAGGACAATCATAGCACCAGCGACCCCTTGACAGAAGAGATCAAGCCAGTTCATTACAAAGAAATGTAAAATCTCGTTCAAAAAGGGAGAAAGACCCACCAAGATAAGGATCGGGATCAAGATAATAGTGAGCAAAGCTCTTTTAATTGTTTCTTTTTCCATCATCTCTCTCCTGTGACTCTACCTTATTCTGTTTTGGTCTGACTGTCAAATAAAAAAGTAGGCCCTCTGGGACTCGAACCCAGGCTCCTCGGGTATGAGCCGAGTGCTCTGACCAACTGAGCTAAGGCCCGTAAATATAGAGTTACTGGGACTCGAACCCAGAGTACCGACATCCTCTCGAAACCGCCGTGTACGCCTCCGGTTTCCCTTCATAGGCACAGCACTGGTTTCTATGTCGTTTGCCGCCGAGACGACTTTCAGCGTCTACCAATTCCGCCACAACTCATCAGTAAAAGGGGAGCACACTTTAACCGGTGTGCCAGCGGTTTATAGAAACTGAGTGTCGTCCAGCGTCATCTTGCTCTCATTCTTTGGAGTGCTCTCGCCTCAGGGCGCATACTGGACATCCAAAGCCTATAGTTTCCAACATCATTAGCATGACCCGCTCACGGGTGAAAATGTTTCGATGCTATGTCTGTCCTGCATTAGCAGGAGTCTGTTTGAGCCTATCAAAACTTCGGACCCTACGTTGGTGGTGAGCATGTGTGCCGCTCTCGACCGGCATGACCATTACAGTTCCAAGACCCCTGCTTAACGATTATAAAAGATTTTGTTCTTTTTATATATGTTCCCGCAGTTTCCGGGGGGCACACTTTAACCGGTGTGCCAGCGGTTTGCAAAGGAAAACTTAGGTGAGTTCCAGTCTAAATCGTCACCCATAGGAACGTAGGGCTATTCTCTTTGCGGTTTATGGCACAGTACCAACGTCGCTTCATAGCTCCACATACGGGGGCCTCTCCAACAGTTTGTGTTGGCGCTACCGCAGCTTCATCGCTCCACTAGTTGATTTACGGGCTGTACCGCCTCCGACCCCTCACGGGGTCCGGAGCTTTTGTTACAGGTATCACCCTGATTCATTCATGGGGCTTGTCGCCACCCCCACTAACCGCTGATTAAACGGTACGGACTAATAATAGCATACACTGTCTTCACACTCTCTACATTCCTCGAATGGGGCTATAGAACCAACAACTTAACCGGCCACCTCCAGGTTACCAAGTGTTTCTTTCTTTAAACGAGTAAGAAATGAATCAAAATCCTCGTCATCGCCCTCTACAATGAACTCCAGAGTCTCATCCAAATCTGGGTCTGGTTCATAATTAGGACTCGGCGTAGTCTCACAAGCAAGTTCACCTGCGTCTAGCTCGACTTCCTCTTCGTCGTCAAGAATCTCATGGAACTGAGACTTGCCGTCACTGGTCTTGCCAGCTACCACATGAAGTTCATGCTCCACGTCCTCAGCAGGGTCAGAGTCGAGTGCAACCTCTTCCTCGACATGAGCCACAAGGTAAGCAATAACCTTACCATGCTTAGTAATAGCAACACGGTTGTCCGCATCAAGCCTAGAGATAACCTCGGTGAGATTAACACGCACATTGGTAGCAGAAACGTTCTTTGTATTCATAACTTACTCCTATTAATTAGTCAAGGTTCTTATTCAAAAAGTCACGAAGTGCTCTTGCATCACGCAAAGTCATATTGACAGTTGTATCACTAAACCGCCAATCGTCAGATACAGTAGTGATGGCAAGACGATTAATACCAGCCCTCTTGGCACGGTCATTACGTCGCAAGTTAAACGATGCATGCCGTGTACTCTTAAATTTCTCAAATTCACTCATTTTGTCTTTCCTTTGTTGAACACTCTCAATGTAACCGAATCATTCAATCTGTCAAATTATTTTTATTTATCTACCACCGAATAGTATTCATCGCAGATTTCAAAATCATCAAGATGATCTAGCTCCTGGCGCACTTGAGATTGAACGTACCCTATAAGGTCACTGAGACTCCAACCCTCAATGCTTTCAATAACCACATCAACCATCTCTTCGCGTGTCATGCTCATTTTACTACCTCATTGATATAATGGCGCACCCGGTAGGATTCGAACCTACAACACTCGGTGTAGAAGACCGATACTCTATCCAGTTGAGCTACGGGTGCTTGTGAAATTATAAATTATCTACGCATTTCCATACTAACCCAGCTTCTTCATAAGTAAGATAAAACTTCTGTTGCTCTCTGGGCTGGCATGGGAACTCTCTTGTGTTGAACTCTATGTAACTTACATTGTTGTAGCCGTCAACCACTTCGGCAATAACAATCCCTTCATCAATTCTATCCACTGCTCCAAAAAGCAGCAACAATGTAATCATCATACCTCCATCAACTTATACTTTTTGCCGTCAATTTCAACAACCTTACCATCACAGCTTGGTTGTGGTTGTACTTTAGCACGCCACTGCTCTTCTGTCAACTGTTCGTCATTGAGATACCATTGTCTGAAGCCACACGACGATTCAATAGCAGGGCCATCCTCACGGTGGCGTTTACCATTGAGGTACCAGGATTTATCTCCGTCAGCAAACTCAATAGCAGGTCCGTCCTCACGGTGGTGTTTGTTGTTGAGGTACCAGAACTTGTTGCCGTTCTCGTAGACTTTTACTTTATATTCAATCATCATACCTCCGTTAACTTGTATTTCTTTCCATCAATCTCAACAACCTTGCCGTCACAGCTTGGTTGTGGTTGAAGTTTAGCACGCCATCCTTCTTCTGTCAACTCTTCATCGTTGATAAGCCAATATTTGGTGCCGTCAGCAAACTCAACAGCAGGGCCGTCTTCACGGTGACGTTTACCGTTGAGGTACCATTGTTTGGTGCCGTCAGCAAACTCAATAGCAGGGCCGTCTTCACGGTGACGTTTACCGTTGATAAGCCAATATTTGGTGCCGTCAGCAAACTCAACAGCAGGACCGTCTTCACGGTGGCGCTTACCGTTGAGGTACCATTCTTTGTCGCCGTTCTCGTAGACTTTTACTTTATATTCAATCATTGAGAATCTCCAAAAGCTTCATGCCATCTAGCTATGATTTGCTCGTCATCATCGAGAACACCCCATATCCTCAAGGTGTTCCAAGCAGCGTCATGCTCGGCCATACCATTATCGACAAACTCTCTATACTGTTCCACAACTAAATGCCTCTCTGGCTTGCCAGATAAATACTTTTCTGCATACCTAGTCACACAACTTTCAGTAGTCTCACCATTGATGTAAGTGAATGAGAGCATGTTGCCTCCTGTTTGTTGTGTCGTCTACTTAACTGGTCTCTGGGTTTGTGTCAAGCTCTTATTGTTTATTCTTTAGGTTTTAACCATCTCTTCTTTCCAAGCTTCCTCTTTAGGTCCAGGATCTCTCGTCTAAGCTCCGAGATGGTGTTTCGCAGCTTTGTGTTTTCCTGCTCTAGCTCAACAAGAGCTTGCGCCCGATGGTCCGCGAAATTGTAGTCATCTGCTTGACAAAGAAATTCTACCATTCTATACCTCTCTCCTGTGACTCTACCTTATTCTGTTTTGGTCTGGCTGTCAAATAAAAAAGTAGGCCCTCTGGGACTCGAACCCAGGCTCCTCGGGTATGAGCCGAGTGCTCTGACCAACTGAGCTAAGAGCCCTTAAGAACTTCTTTTAACCTCAATTGGCACAACCGTCAGGCCTGTAGACTGCAAAATATTTGCTTGGCGTTGTGCCCATCTACGTGTAACATAAGGGTGAAATTTCGGAAACTCACGCCAACGATTGTAGTGAGTACCCTGCGATGGTGCGTTTGGCCTGTCCCCTGGGGGGCAATAAAACAAACCATCTTCATTCATAATAGCATACACTGTCTTCATATTTGCTCTCCACTGTTAATATTTAAGGAGAAAGCATCTTGCTTTCTCGGTTAACTGTTATGGGTCTAAGGGGTAAAGGTGAATCCACTACCACTGCCGCGCCCACCGCTTTGGCCACCACGATTGCCACCCGTAAAGCCACTACCTTGACCGGCAGTGCCGACAGTCGAGGATGGTCCCCCGCCTGCAATGGCCATATTTATTGCAGCATACGTGGATTCGGCCCTTTGACCCACTGTAAACACTGCTGCGATTGACACTACTGCTAGCAATGCACAAATAAGTCCATATTCGATTGCCGTCGAGCCGACTTGTTCGCTCAGCATGTGCTTGAGCAGTTTAATATTAATCTTCATCTTTCTCTCCTCTGTTCACTATATACCAATCTTAACCTCTAACTCCCCCCCTTGTCAAATAAAAAGTGGGATTTATGGGATTTGAACCCATGACAAGCGGATTAAAAGTCCGCTGCTCTACCAACTGAGCTAAAATCCCGCAAAAATATTACTTCCTCGCGATCATTTCCAAAACTCGTCTAGTCACTGGTCCTGCAAGCGAAAGATTATCTCTTGCCCATGTTGGCGTCACCCAAGCTTCGACTACGTGTTCCTTACTGAGCGTAACGACATTGGGGGAAGAGCCTTTCAATACTACTTCGTAGACATAAATCCTGTGCTTGCCGGAATTAGCACAAAGTATAAGCTTGGTCGGGCTGATGTCTAAGTTGGTTTCTTCCTTGAATTCTCTAATGAGAGTTTGCTTGATGTCTTCGACCCCATCCCTTTTTCCACCAGGAAAGCACCAACCTGTCGCTGTTCTGTCGTCGTCTCTTCTCTTTAGCATCAAAACTTTAGTTGAATCAAACGAGTAGAGCACTCCTGCAACTGCTTTTATCATTTTTCTTATGTTAAAGTATATCGACGATGAATCTTTACAACGTGATCCCCTTTACGCAGAGGACACCAAGAAGGAGGAGGCCATCTAGATGGTTTTCCTAATCGTCGATTATAGGAGAAGTCAAGCGAGCGATACCCGACAGCTATCCCACAGTAGTCCGATGGGTATTCATCTGTTTCCGAACACCTATGCGGACACCGAGCACAATCACTAATTCTTATTACTTTTTCTTCTGGATAATCTTGGGTCATTAGACTTTACTCCTTTGTTTTAACTTAGGTTTTAAATTTTACACCACGTTGTCGTAAGTAACTTTCCACCGTGAAAAGGTCGCTCGCGGCCCAACGCCTAAGCATATCACCACGAGTACCTAGCCTTATCGCAAGTGAAAAAGCCTCTCCGAGCAAAGCGTACACTTGAAGTAGCTCTGAATCGCTCAGGGGGTCACCATCTGAAAGTCGAGTAAGTAGTTTATCTGTCATTGATCTTGCCTCTTACTTCACTCATCTTTAGTCTCCTGTGTCTCTACCTTATTCTGTTTTGGCCTGGCTGTCAAACAAAAAGTAGGCCCAGTGGGACTTGAACCCACGACTTCCCGCTTATAAGACGGGTGCTCTTACCGACTGAGCTATGGGCCATCATTAATGCCTAAGGCGGGACTCGAACCCGCAATCCCATTGGGCGACAGGTTTTAAGCCTGTTGTGTATACCAATTCCACCACTCAGGCTTTTATTTTTAAATTAAGTAGTCGATTGTGGCTGTTCCTTCTTTCTCTATTTTATCCTGTCCGCTGGAACCTGTCAACCTTGGCTGGTCTAAAGGCAAATAGAGTGGCACACGCTCACTTTGTTTACGTCTCTTTTCTTTTTCCATCTCTTCAATCATCCAGGGTTGCATATTAAGCCTCCGCAAAAGGTTCTACACTATACATCCAGATAAAATACATATCTGGGTCTACGCTCGGAAAAGGAGAAGAGGCGATAACCTCAGCTACGACCTGTGCACATGCAGTTATGATCTCCAGGTCTTCAACTAATAGCTCCTCTACCAGCACACCATCAATGTTCTTTAATTCTGCTACCTTATCTTCCATAGTCTCCTTGTCCTCCTAGTATAATTAGTATTCCCGCAACTGTCAAGCATCGATTGCAAGAACTTTTTCATTGGTCTGGAAGTAACGGTATCTCTTGTTTATACTATCGGTAATCCAGAGCCTCTGGCACTTACTGGCAATAGGCTTAGGGGCTTGCATATCTGTAATGATGATATGCCCATCAAAATTACGCTGGTTGACCCACCTAGTTGGTGCGTCGAAACAGGTGCCGCCATACCTAACCCGTTCCCACTTGCGAGTTTCCCCCCTCTTCCAAACATAAATACTTTCTTCGCAAACCGTACTATCAAACGGTACAACTGTGAAGGTTGCAATGGAAGCAAGCTTGTTCAAGAAAGAAAAGAAAAGCTGTAACATATTATCGTTCACCGACCCAGACTGGTCTATGGAGATAGCTATGTTGGCGACCCTCTTGACCTTTCTCCCAGGATGAATGTAAGGATAGCGAGGATTAATCCTACGGATAGTAGACGTTCTAGTGGACTTCGCAGAAGTCTTAATAAAATATCTCAGAACTGCCTCAGGAGAGATAGTAGGGGCAATGCTCTTTTGGATTTGGATACGGTATTCATGAGGCACAGAGCCCCAATTACAATTAGAATTGTCCACTGCCTCCACTGCTTCTTTAGTCATTTCTTTAAGTTTTTCTCTTGCAATTTCCGCACCAGCACTTTCGCCCCGTGTTTCATCCCAATGAGTATGGTCATCCATTGAGTCAGGCCCAGCGTCTTCTCCACCCTCGTCGTCACCTTCGTCGTCACCTTCGTCGTCACCTGGGGCATATGGACCCGTACCCTCTTCTTTGTCCTTCTGAAGCTCGCGGAAATACGCTTCAGATGTACACCCCACTGCATAGTTTTCAAAAGGCTTAACTCCAGGGATACATGTCATCTCAGGCAGTTCTTCAACAAGATGGCTATTGATGGCTAGGTCTGTGGCCACATTCCACATCTTCACTTTACCCGGTTCCTTGCGAGGGTCAAAGGGCAGACGAGCTACTAGGTGCCCCAAAATAAGATGATAGAACTCGTGCTTGAGAACGCCTTTCTTCTCTACATCTGACAAGCTATCAAAAAAGTCGGGATTGTACAAAAGAACAAACCGATGTGTCTCCCTATTATAGCCAATAGCAGCAGTAGGAGTACTTTTATCTGCTATCTTCTCCACTTTACGAGAAAAGGAAGCGAAAAAGGGCTCCTTTCGCAAAAGCCTGTGAATATGAAAACTCAAGTCAAACGACATACCGACCTCCTGTCTTCTCTACTTATCCAAAAGAACGGTGCCTGTCAAGATTGCACCATAATGTTCTGCTACCATAACACCGTTATGTGCTATAGAGCGATTAAACTCAACCATATTAGGATTCTGGAAGTCCTCCTCTTCCTTTCCGCAAAAGAGAAGCCAGAAAGACGCGGCAGCTTCCGACGGAAGTGTAACAAAATAACTGGCTAAGTTATTAAGTTGGTGTTGATTAAGTTTAAAACCAAGTACACCGCTATTGGAAATCTTCTTTGACATAGCAAGATGTTCATTTACCCCCCAATCCTTCGTTTCTTCCCACCGTCCATGGTCAATAATATCTTCTACGGTCAATTGCTCCTCGTAGTTCACCACAAACTCTTGAAAAGCAGCAGCAGTGCCTAGTCCAACAAACCCCATAGCCATGTTTAACACAACATCAAGCTTCTGCTTAATATTAGTATACATTCCAGAACGAGTCAACACCTGGTCGAGTCGAACAACACTCCGACGAGAAGGATAAATCTCATCCGGCTGAAAAGATTCCTTATGCTCAAGGTGGTCGTGGTTCTGATTAATGAAGGCCCACATAATTGGGTGAACCTTGTCCTTTGCCCAGTCAAGCCAATCGTCAACAGTCGGTTCTACATCAAAGATAGTCCAACGGTCAAGTTCCGCTGGGTCCATCTCTCCGACCTGATATTCTGAACCGTACTTGCCGCCATTAACAGCAGACATAACGATGGTGCTTGGATGCAAAGCCAAACCATTAAAAGTATGACTATCGGCTATCTGCATAATACCCTGGCGGACTTGTGGGTCACCCCGGTCTGACTCATCAAAGAATAGGATACGCGGCTCTTCTACGCACTCTTTGTACCAATCTGGGTGATTCCAGCTAGTGCTCTCCCCATCCGTAGATGGTAAGCCCATAAGATCGCCTTCCATCATCTGTGAGATACGCCTTTCTACCACTTTCATACCAAGCTTCTCGCCTAGCTGATAGACAATCTGGGATTTTCCAATCCCATGCCTTCCCCGAATCATAACAGGATAGTTAGACTCAGGCTCCTCGGGATTGAGGGCATGTGAAAGAATAGTGTTAAGAGTCTTAAAGTCCATTTCTTGCTCCTTAGCAAATATTTAAAGACAACGTTCTCTGCCGTTGTGCATTCAATGTAACACTGTTCACCAATCTGTCAACAGTGTCAGGATTAATGTTAAACGTATTTATCGTTCTTGATGTTGAAGAACCACTCTAGGTCAGTAGTCCCATCTATCCAAGCTTTGGGGAGACTCTTATCAATAAGCCTTCCTGTAGCTGGAACCACCACCTCTTCTAGACTAGACCAATTGCACCATGTGCGATTCAATGTTGGGTGAGGCGGAAGCTTTCTTATACAGGAACTGCCCGGTGACTGAGCTAAGTGCGTTAATTCAAAGCACCCCGTGTTCGAGAGTGCCTCATGGTATGGAGCAGTGCCGTAGAGATGGGTTAAATTCTCCCAATATACCTCGGTTATCACGGATAAGCCCCCGACACGGGTATCGTTTACAATAGCCCCGGCACCAAGCCCCTTTTCCTTAAGGAAAACTAAAACAGCCGCACGCCATTCTTTATTCTTTGAAATTGCCTGCTCGCGATCAGACTTAAGTCTTGAACAGGTGCGACGGTTATGATCATGCTCCACTATGGCATACCTATTGAAACAATAGGAACACTTCCTGTGTTTCTTTTCTTTGTACTTATCATCTTGTTGCAAAATACTAGGATACCAGAGCTTATCTCCCTCCTCATATTCCTTTCGTATCCTTTTAACGTTTTCTTTACGCAACGGGCATCCGATTTTATTGTGTTTAGCGTAATAGTCACGGCAGTAACGACAACCCATTTTTCCCCCTCATTTCGTGTTTTTAATCTAGCGTACTTCAACACAATTGTCAATATTTCTTTTTAGATTTCCCAAGATTCCCATTCTTCGCGTCTCTTCTCGTTTTAAGCCATCGCTCCTCCACAATAATTCCATGTGGATCCCCGATGGGTAACACAAGATAACGTTTAGCACCCTTAGCAGAACTACAGATCGGTTTTGCATTGGCACGTAAAACTATGCCACCTCTTCTTAGACCTTCCTGCAACCAGGGTGTGGCTTTGGAAACAGGGAAAACCATTTCTCCCACGCAAAACTTAGGTACTTTATAGTGTGCTTTCAACACCTTTTGGGCATATTTATTCTCTACAATCTTCTGATATTCTTTTTTGCCTGGGACGTAGTCTGGGTCTTTCAGAGCCCTCGTCACAGCGGCTAAGAAATATGTACCTTGCTGGTTGTAGTAATTGGCGGCTATCATAAACATTTCCTTCTTTTGGTCGTTAAAAGAATCTAGCCACCCTTGCCTTGCTTCAATCAATTCAGGTGTGTAATTATTTTCGATATTCCCAAAGAAATTAACCTGCTTTTCGGTAAGGTAACCTCTAGCAGAAGCGAAGTCTACTAGTGACTCCACTACTGTTGCCTCGTAGTCGGTAAGAATATGGTCCCTTTTAAGGTTTTTTATTCTTACTATAACAGCTTTAATCTTATCAGAACTAATTTGCATCATACCACTCCGTATAAAGAGTTACCCTTGTGGGGTCTATCCAAAAGGGTTCGCAATATAATTGTGAACCCCGACCAGCAACATAAACAATGTAAACCCACTGTTGCTTTGTGTCAAGAACCATTGCAAGATGGATGAGATAAGTCTCACTCGCCCGGCACCCCGTTGTGAGTATTACTAAATCATGCTTTCTTATTTTTTCCATACTTGGCAAATGACTCATCGACATACTCTTTTACCTTTAAAATTTTCTCAAGATAATGGTAACGTGTCCAACCATCGTTATGACCACTTTCTACTTCCAGTTTCCAATCCCTTAAGACATATATGATATCCTTTTCATTTACCTTTCCCATTCTTATTTCTCCTTACCAACGGCCCATTTAACATATTTATAAACCTGACGCTTCCAATAGCGATTCCATTTCTTTTCGTTAATTTCGATTCCAAGAAGCTTGGCGAGGCTTCTCCCCTCTGCCCAAGCATCTATTTCTTCTCTTATAGTATCCACCCTGCTACACTGGGTACGGGGAGTTTTATGAACGTCAGAATATCGCTCCTTGAAATTGCCTCTCTTCCTCAAGATAAGATGTCCTGCCTCATGAAGCAAACAAAAAAGTTGAATTTCTTTTGTATGTTTTGTGCTAATACCTATGCAATTGGCATCATAATAAAAAGCATCCACCTCGTCTTTCCCGAATACGACTGTGGCGTCGTATTCGGCAATCAAGAAAGACTCTAAATACTCCAACTCCTCCATTCATCAAGCACCTCAAATAGTAAGTGTTTGTTCTTAAAAACGACACACAAGCCCACAACGCTCATGTATAACTATGTGAATAATAAAAAAAATTAAATTTCCAAATCTTCCATAATCCCAAGGATCTCAGAAATTATGTTTTCCCCATCCATCTGTAGACGGCCCTCCTCCCATAGGTACAAAAGATTTTTTACATACTCTTTAATTCTCAAAGTTTTTTCCTCAAAGTGCTCCAACTCAAGCTTTAATTCTTCAAGTTCCGGTTTCATTCTTAATTCTCCTGGTCGGGTTTTGCGGTGAAAGGCAAAACATTACTAGGTAGTTCTGGGGAATCCGAAGTCTCTTCCTTTTTTTCTTCGTGAACTGTTGTTTGCCTGATATTTCGTAGCATATGTTTAACAAACCTCTTCTGATTCCTTACCTCAAGGATCATTTCCCTAGCCTGGTCTTCAAAAATCTTTAAAGCCCTAGCGTGGACTTTAAGTATTTTTATTATTTCTTCATCATCATGGCTCATTTATCTTTGTTTTTCTATGTTTCCGTCATAATTGAATCTATATGACAAGCCACCTTCTTATATTCATTAGAGTGAATGTTATGAAAAGAACGCACATAATATTTGTATGCCCCAATAGTGTATGCCAGGTTGTTATCCTCTCCATACTTCCCTACTTGGATTAGCCACTTTTCTACGTCCTTTAGTTTTGTGGATTCAAGTTCTATGGGGCAAGCCCCAGCTGGGGCGTAGACCGTCCACCTAAGTCTGCCCTCATCTTCCCCTAGTGTCTCCTTTTCGGATTCTTCTACGGGCTTCTTAAGGCTTTGTGTAGGCTTTACAAATGAGTAACCACACACACATTCTTTAGTTCGGACTCCCACAATAGATTCACACTCAGGGCACTGCTTTCGACCACGACCCGTACTCTCATACGTCTTGACTGCCATTATTTATCCTTTGTTAAATGTTTCTCATCTCAATATACGATCTCTTAACATATTCATTCATCCTGTCAAGATTTCCAGACCGTCGTAGGACTTTAAAAGCCAGATTTTCATTAGAAAACTCTCCTTCTTGGTCAAGACCGCTCTGCCTGAAATTCCTAATTTTAGATCTCAATCTGCCCCCAAGTTCAAAAGCTCCCTTATATTCTCCCTTTGTATACAAAAGTTGAAGTTCGTCAATCTCATTAATTTTCTCATTCACTTTCTTAGTAACACCTTCATAGTCAATTGTCAACTCTTTGGAGTCTATTTGGCTTATCCATTCTTGTCTCCCTAATGAATAGATTGCTGACGGTATATGCTCATCTTCTATATCTTCAACGTAAACTTCCACATCGTGTCCATAAATTTTTATGTCATAAGTCGTGTTCCATTTGGATTTAGCAAGACGGAAATACTTCCTTAGCAGTTCTTTATCCCGGCTTATCTCGTCAAAATTCAGTACAACATGTAAATCTATGTCTGAATGCTTCGACCAGTTATGGCCTGCCATTGAGCCCACTAAAAGGATATCCTCTACACCTACTTCAATCCCCATAGAGTCAACAAAATCACTTGCCACTTGTTTTAACTGGTCGGAAACCTCAACCTTTAATTGGTCGGACTCCCATATATCTGGGGATAGAGTTTCTTTAGCTTCTAAACTGGAAAAATCTATACCATCGTCTATAATTTCTTGAAGATTTTCAAATCGCAGCCGGTCAGTGCCTGCTCTCTTGGCCCTTATAGTAAACGGCACACCGGTCTTTAAGTTTTTATGCCCACTCGTTGTGGAATAAATATCATTCTTCCGACGCTGTTTTTTATATCTTTTTTGCGCTGCGCTTTTAAAAGGGGTTGGTTCCTTGGCTTCCTTCAAGACTCTATTATAACTTCTCCAGGCCCAGTCGTCAAACATATTCTGCGCCTGAGCCTGTTCCAAAATCGGCCCTCAGATCGTGACGCTTTGGCTCCTCGGCGTGACCATTTTTAATAGCCTGATCAAACTCCTCCTTGATCAGTTGCCTGAGTTGTGATTTTGTAAGTTTCATTTTTGATCCTTTGGCCCCTTAATATCCGGCATCAGTACCTATTTTGGTCGATGGCATACTGCTTCATCCTCGCAGTGTGCCATTCTGGAGTAGGCTCAGTGCCTGCGCTGTAGTAGATATCTTTAAGAAGAGTCAAAATATCCCCAACTTTTACGTCGATTTCGTTGGTGAGACGGAATTCCGGCGTGGTGTACAAGGATTCAACTTTCGAAATCACCTTCTTAATTTTAGCAGCAACGTCAGCAGCAAATGCATTTTCGTTTGGCACCTCTCCCTTCTCTTCTTTAATAATCTGTCTTTTTGTAATTTTAAGTTTCATTGCTCATGCTTCCTCATATCTATAAATAGTCAGAATTCATCCTGTCTACCATCTGACCATGTGATAATTGTTTTATTATCTGGGTGTGGATTGACGTGGACTCTTTTAAAATCTTCTATGCTCTCAAAGATCGCTATAGAGCCTTTAGGGGTAGGGGTGAGCCAATGTAATACAACCTGCCCAGTGGCATACTGAACCCCTTCTAGCACTACTCCTGTGCCTGAGATGCCGCTTTCATCGCTTTGACGACAAATGGTAAATGTCTCAATGCCACGAGGTGCGAATTTTGTGGCAGGTTTAGGCTTGAGAGCCTCGGCGTTTGTTTCAACCTTTTGTTTTGAGTCTTCTTCCTCGGGCAACTCATGTCCTTCAATAGGGTTCCTTTCAACCATTAAGCTTCTCCAACTGTTTTAAAAGACCTATAGAATTCCTCTTCAAGGTTTTCTTTAGCCATTTGCTCCAAAGCCTCTCCAATAGCGTCTCGTGACTTCTTCAACTCATCGAGTAGGAACCAAAGAGAATCATTCTCATCTACCAGTTCCTCTACCTGCTTCTTTAACTCTTCATTCTCTTTTATCAAAGAATCTATTTGACTTTTTAATTCCATAACCCTATTCCTGCTATTAATTAGAAAGAAAAAGTGTTAAATCTTCCTCTTTTAGATTTTGGATTGGTGTCACCAATACGACATCCTCAACAATTTGCGGAGCATAATCAAATGCATAACCGATACCAACTGCGGTCAGCACGCCAACTATCCTTCCCTTGTTATCCAAAACTACCGAACCAGATGCTCCACTCCAAGCATATGAATGTAAAATGATATTGCCTCCAGAAAAACTGCTAACATATCCTTTCACAGTCATATTCTTATAACCGCTTGGGAAGCCGGTGTAAAGAACTTCAGTGCCAATTTCTACCCCAGTCGGTCGCCACTTCAATGGTTTACGAGTAAATAAGCCTTCTATTCGAAGAACGGCTATATCTGAAACGATGTCCATATACACTACTTCAGCTATAACCACTTCCCTGCCAGATGAGACTCTAACCACATCGGAACCAGCAACTACGTGTCCTGCTGTAAGTATAAAGTGATGTTGTTTATATTTAATATAAGCTCCTGTGCCTCTAACCCGAATTCCATCCTGGTTGCGAGCTACAATTTCTACTGCGGCCTCTCTGCTCAACTCTAGTGCCGTTGAAGAAGACATTGAAACATGCTCAAAGGCACCTTCAGCAACGGTTCTAACTTGCTCACTATTCGAAAATGTACATCCCAAGCACAGAATAAAAAACAAAATTATATTTTTAAAATCCCACATAATATTCCCCCCCAGTATAAGTAGAGGGCCAATTCCTCTATTTGTGGCTTTTAAAGGGATCTTATAATTATTTTGTAGTACATGCTGCCTATTTTCTCTTCGTAACCACTTAGTTCAGACTCTCCAACCCAACGGTATTCGGTATGCTCTGATGAAAGCTTCAAATTTCCCTTCCACTCAGACGTTTTATAAAAATAGGTTAATTTACCAATGTTTGAATCTTTCCCGATATATCTCAAAGAGGTAACATCTAAATTGGTTTCTTCTTTAACTTCTCTTATTGCAGCAGCTAATGGCTCTTCTCCAGAGTCGATATGACCCCCAGGCAAGTCCCAAGTCCAAGGAGAATTTTTAGTTACGACTTCATTAGGTCTCCTTAATATGAGAATCTTATTTCCATTAAATATGATAACCTTTGACACCATTTCTTTTTTAATCCTTATTATCATAAAAAATATTTTTCTGGGTATAGATCCTTTCCTGAGTGTTCCTTGAACAGCTCTAGCATTTTCTCCGTAGTAGAAGCTAGGATATCAACATCAAACTTAGCAGAGTGCCAGCCATCCGAGTTTATTCCTAGGCTGCCTGCGACGTTGCCAAGCTTAAGAGACATTCTTTTTTTCTTCTTTTTTTGAAGGTTCTTTCGGATTCTTCTCATCTCTAGAATATGCTGGGATTCTTCTTCTGTCAACCATCGATGCTTATATCTCTTGGCTTCGGTAACAACTAATGCGGTGAAGTATTTCTTCATAACCTTTAGTGTATCTAGCACCTCGTAGTCATCGTAGGGATTCTTGTTTTCGTAATAGACATTATGTCTGGTATTCAGATACTTTATATCAAAGGGCGAATTGTGGGCCACCAATATCGGATCGTCGAATTGATATAAAAAGTCATGCAATTCCCCTAACAGATTTAGCTCTTCTATGTAGCCACGGGGTGTCTTCTCACCGTAGTTAGTCATCTGCATCAAGTCGCGGTAGGACAAACCCTTACCACGATACGGATGGCTCATCCTAATCCTAGTCACCGACAAAAGCTTTGCCTTCTCATGGTAAGAAGAAATTTCTTTAAATTTCTTGCCATCAAACTTAACTACCTTGGCAGCTACCTCTGTCAGTTGATGTTTGCTGGGGTTGAACCCCAGGGTCTCGGTATCTATAAAAACCCAAATTCTATCCTTGTTTTTAGAGAGGTACTCTAGAAACTCATCTGTTTTTATGGTATTATTCATTAAATCTCCGCAAAAGATTGCCAGTTGATGCCGTAAACTTTACAGCCTGGTATGCCTTTCATCTCCATCTCACTATTAATCTGTCTAACCAGAACATCATAAATATAATTTTTATTTGGCATACCACGAGTATTAAATTTAATGGCCACTTCGCAAAGCCAGTAACTCATTCTATCTACAATTGCCTTTTCCTGTTTAAGAGTAGTAACTCCTGGTATCGCTCTAATTTTTCCAAAGGCTTGGCGAGCATCAATGTTAGCCTTTTTGTTCAACTTTATATATAAAATTATTTTATAATTTCTAAAACCTTCTCTCGATTCGACTTCGCAAAGAGCTTTATTTTCGTATTCGGGTAAAGAGACTCTAAAGTTCTCCATTATTTCCTTCATAGGCATATTATTTTCCTCGTAACTCTATATAAATAGTTTTCTACAAAGGGAAAAGAGTCAGGGCCTTTTACAATTATCACTCACCTCCCTCAACTATAACCACTTCACTCATGTTTCTCCCATTTCAGTACATAAAATAAATAATAATAAAGCTTCGCAAAACCTATAATCTCCGTATTGTGTAACAAAGTTTAAAAGTAGTAAGTCTAGGTCTTTATCCTTCAATTCTATATATACCCCTACATCGAACATAATGCTTCCCCCTTATTACTAATTAGGGGGAAGCCAGCTTCTAACCTTTAAGTAATTGGAGACTTGCTTCGTTAAGCTTGGACTCTATCATTGCTGGTGGACCCACGACCATTAGGGCTAAGCCGTTTTGGCCGTGGTCAAGATGAACTTTAGAAAATTCCTGTCTTTTATCCAGCCCATCGGGATATAGATTTTCATCAAGACTTTCATAACTTGGCCGGATACAAACAACCTGCTTCGGATTAATATATATCTCCTGTAAGAAGATTTTACCGTGACGAGTCTTTACTTCTACCAATTTAACTACCATCTGTGAACTCCATAAATGTTATATGCTTTTTATCGACATGCCAAGTGTTTTCTCCATACTCAACCCACACGCGAGAATCATTAGTGGAGTGTTCTCCTATAAAAAGAGCTTTCTTGGGATGAACAGTTTTGAAATATACCAAGGATTCTAAGTCCATGTCTGGAGAGGGGGGTATAGTCCTAAGTAAAATGACATCAGAGGGTACGTAGACGATACTACCCGCCTTCATCTTCTTCCTTCCCCTCTTCCTTCAAAGGTTCCAAATCCTGCTCAGCATCCCCCTCTCCCTGCTTGTTGATCATATCAATATAACTAGCCAAAATTTGATCCAGTTCATACAAGCGCAAGTCTGAGTCTCCCAAAGACTGCCTAGCCTTTAGTATCAGGTAACGAGCGTTTGTATAGTTTTTGTTTCTCAAGTTCTCTTGAATATCATTTAAGCTCCCCATTACAGTCTTCCCCTCATCCTGAATTATCCTTGTAATCTCGTTTGGAATTTTATCCATATCAACCGAATAAGTAATATTTGCTCTCATTGTTTAGTCCTCCACAATAGCATAGCCACTTGTTATCAAGGCACACGCCGCTGACGCTGCGTTCTGTAGGGCACATCGTGCGACCTTTGCAGGGTCTATAACACCCAGTTCAAACATGTCAACTATTTTTCCAGAGGTAAAGTCCCACCCTTTACTGATACCCTTAGACCTGCTAACATTTTCCAGAATAACATCCGGACTCTCCCCAGCATTTCGCGCCATTTGACGTACAGGCTCGCATATAGCTCTATAAATTATTTGCTCTCCGATAGTTTTCTTGTGGGTTTTGGACATAGATTTAATAAAAGCAATGCCCCCACCAGGCACTATACCTTCATCTTTAGCTGCCTTAACCGCTTCTAGAGCATCTTCTATCCTATGTCTTTTCTCTATCATCTCGACCTCTGTGGCAGCTCCTACGCGAATAACTGCTACTCCAGATACAAGACGAGTAATCCTTTCTTGGATCCTTTCGCATTCATCTAAAGATTCAGTTTGCCCTAGCTCGACCTTCAGAACATCAATCCGTCTCTCAACTTCCTCATGAAGTCCTTTGCCTCCCATAATTGTTGTAATTGATTTAGTTATATCTATCTTTTTTGATTGACCCAAGTGCTCTAACCTAACATCTTTCAACTTCAGTCCACTAGATTTGGTAATATAGGAAGCCTCGGTAGACAAGCAGAGATCCTTTAAAAGATTTCTTCGCTCTTCTCCATAGCGGGGGGCTCTAATGGCAGCCACCTTCATCGAACCTCTCATACTATTCATTATAAGGGCGGCTAATGCTTGGCCCTCTATTTCTGAGGCCACAATGGCCAAGGGTCGCCCTTCCCTAGCTACAATCTCTAATACTGGTAGAATATCTTCTACTTTCTCAATTTTTGAATCCGTAACAAGTATAAACGGATCTTCATAAACTACGGCACCACGCCTCTCATCAGTTATGAAAGAACTAGAGACATAGCCCGAATCAAACCTAAACCCCTCCACGAGGTCTAACGATGTTTTTAGTGAACGAGCCTCTTCGACCGTAATGGAGCCGTCTTTCCCAACACACTCCACTGCCTTCGCTATTAGTTCTCCGATCTCTATATCATTATTCGCAGATACGGTGGCAATATGTTTTACATCTTCCAAACTGGATATGGGCTTTGAGACCCCTTTAAGATTTAAAATAGCCTGCTCAACAGCCTTGTCAATGCTTCTTTTAATTTGTATAGGAGAATGGCCGGAAGCAATTTGTTTCCTGGCGCTTTTGTATATAGCCCTGGCAAAGACCGTCGCTGTTGTAGTCCCATCACCAGCTTCAATATTAGTCATGCGAGAAGCTTGCTTTACTATCTGTGCTCCTACATTTTCAAAAGGATCCTCAAAATCTACAAATTCAGCAACAGTCACCCCGTCTTTAGTGACGATTGGTCTAGAGTCTTTTTTCTGTAAGATGACATTCCTGCCCCTCGGCCCCAGAGTAGAGGCCACATAATCTGCGAGTTTATCAACTCCGTTAATGATTTTAGTGTGGAGTTCGTCATTTGACAAATAATGCTTGGTCATCGTACCTCCAAATCTTTTTCATCTAGTAATGTATAAGTAAACCTATTTCCATATCGCTTTGCCGATGTGTTAACTATAGTCATGAATCCGCTAAAGTCAGCGTTACTTTTAAAGACTTGACATCCTGCTGACCATTTGTCAATGTCTTCAGTGATTTCTCGGCTTTTAGAGGCACGATGAATGTTAATGCCATAATAACCTTCTGTAATTGTGCTTGGTTCCATATCGTGAACTTCATCCTTATTATTGTCGCGGTACACCTTGACGGTACCTGCCCTCTGACATAGGGCTTCGTATTTGGTCTGGCCATGGCCATCTATCTTATATACACCACGGTATTGCCCAGGCACCAAGATAGCGGTCCCAGCTACATTCATTGGATTATTAAGCCAGTACACCCCTGGATCGGTAGTTATCTTATGGGTATCGGCTACCCATTCTTTATTCGCCCTCTTATAGAGAACTATGAGACTGTCATTAAACTTATTTGGAATCTGTTCCGTACTGCGAACGCCAATAATATTTATGTTGTAAGCCCCACTTTCAAAAAAGGTATGTCCTTTTTTTTCTAGGGAGGATTTATATATATCTTTCAATACCCTAGCCTGTACATCATATATCCTTGTCATATAAAGCCTCCTAAAATACTTCGTCTGCGATGCCCAAGTCCACAGCTTCCTCGGCTGTAAGGTACACATTGGTCTTTTTCTTGAGAAGGTTCCTAAGATACTTCTCAGTCATGTCTGTCTCCTCTACAAGAGCCTGTATATAAGTATCTTGTATTTTTCTAACCTCCTCAAATTCATTTTTTAACTGGTGGAATGGGCCTGCCGAGCCTCCTATAACAGAGTGTATCATTACCCTACAGTGCCTCCCTACCCGTCGCTTGCCCCTTGTCCCAGCGGCCAACAAAAGAACCCCAGCGGACATGACCTTGCCTATACCATAAGTGGATATAGATGGCGCACCTTCATCTTTTATCATACGCATAACATCGTATATACCGAACATTTCATCAGCTGATCCGCCGTTAGTAGAAATATAAAAGTTTATATTTGGCCTTAATTCCTCTATATCGGTTTCTTCTAATTCTTCTTTATCCAGACTCATGATGGAATTTAAGTAACTTGCTGTCTTTTCTTCACTAAGAACCAAAAGAGAAAAAATCACTTCATTTGATATCTCTTCCGTCAAGTCTCCTATCAGGGCAAGAGAACTAACATTTGGTTCTAGGGATGGGGTAGCTCGGGTCAATTCCTCTTCGCATTCGACTTCTGTCGACATATATACCTCTCTCTCTTTTTTTCAATATAACCATATTTCACGTCCTGTCAATAAAAAAAGCCGCGCTATGCACGGCTTGTCCAGATAATTAGTCTGTTGGATTATTTCTTGGACTTAAGAACGGAACGCAGTCGTGCAGCAACTCTACGTGTGACCTCTTTAACGAGTTCCTCTTCGCTGACTACTTCGACATCATCAGCCTCTTCTAACTCTTGAGTTTCGTCCCCTCCCACCGCAGAGAAGTCTTCTTCATCACCAAGGGGCTCTTCAAGGGGCTCTTCAAGGGGCTCTTCACCACCGACAGCGCGGCCAACAATCTTCTCTAAAGCGGGTAGAGCAATCGCAAGAGCATCGCGCTCCTCTTCAGTAATCTCTACTTCTTCGGCGTCTTCACCTGGCTCAGGGGGAAGTACTTCTGCGGGGCTGTCATCGCCAGAAAGTTCCTCACCAGGGAGTTCTTCACCAGAAAGTTCCTCACCAGGGAGTTCCTCACCAGGGGGCTCTTCACCAGAAAGTTCTTCACCCTCCAATTCGGGTTCGTCCTCATCATATGCAGCAGGAAAGCCTCCCTCACTGATAAAGTTATCAGTTAGGCTTCCCACATTAGCCAACTTCATGAAACGCCTAACTGTAGCTTCTTTAAGAAGAGTCTTCTTGCTCATTTTATAAATCTCCTATAGATTAGTTTACATGTATAAATAGTGCTGGCAAATCAAAAAGTCCATTTTATGTTACAAGTCGGGATGCTCCTCTTCTAGGAGGTCAAATATACTCTCTATTTCACTTTCATTCAAGCCAAATTTGCTCTTTAGAGCCTCGCCATCACGTAACAATTTCTCTGCTTTTCTTCTTTTTGTCTTGGAATATTTTTTATTATTTTCTCTCCACTCGTACAAATAAGAAACTATTCTAGAATCTTTTTCAATATACCCAGTCATCATAGCCCGAAAGAAATCAGATTGTGTTAGATCATCATGTTGCAATCTCACCTTTAGATCAGCGTGTCTCTTATCGGTGTCACTGAATACTATTTTTTTCTCTCTAGTGCCATAGTCCGACATTATTTCGCCTTAATGTGCGTCGAACTCTCGATAGTACCGGCGCTAGTTTGGCGAATAAACCGTGCCTTTGCCTGAAGTTCAATAATATCTCTCGCACCAGAATAAGATAAACCGCTACGTATACCCACACCCAATTCATGTAAAACCTCCTTAACTGGTCCTTTACAAGGCACAAAGTGTGAGACGCCTTCAATAGATGAAACTCTTCCCCTCCAATCCCTTTGCGCTTCTTTACTAGCCATACCTCGATATACTTTTCTTCTAGCATAAGCATCAGGAACATGATCATTGTAGACGACCCCACCAGGCGTCTCATCCGTTCCTGCCAGAAGAGAGCCGACCATAACAAAATCAGCGCCTGCTGCCAAGGCCTTCACAACATCCCCGCTGTTCCGTATCCCACCATCAGCGATTAAAGATACATTCCTATCTGACATGGAGCAATCCAGGATAGATTGGAAAGTTGGTATGCCGTGGCCTGTCTGGATTCTTGTGGAGCATATAGAGCCGCCGCCAATCCCAACTCTAATCGAATCTGCTCCCCAGTCAGCTAAATCATTAAATCCTTCTAGCGTTGCTACATTACCAGCCATAATGTGAATTGTACTTCCAAACGTCAAGCGTAGAGTCTCAAGAGCATGCCTCACACTAAAATGGTGACCATGTGCAACATCAACACAAAGCACATTTGCACCAGCATCGTAAAGAGCACAAGCTCGATCGATGAAGTCATCGTTGACCCCTATGGCTGCACCCACGTTATTCACGCCTTCCATAGCTACATCACGAACAGAACCTGCCTGTTCTATTAAAGAGTTATACCTATGTATAATCCCCAAGCCTCCAGCTTGGTGCATTGATGCAACCATACCAGATTCTGTAATTGTGTCCATGGGGCTAGAGATGACTGGCAAGGAGAGATGCCCGACATTCCTCAAAAAACTCCTTATATCAATTTCTGATCTTGAAGTTATCTCTGAATATTGTGGGGTTAGCAGTACATCATCAAAACTAAACGCTTGTTTCATTCTTCTCTCTCCTCAATTCTTTGTTTGAAGTCTTCCATAATCTTTATGGCCTTGGACCAGCAATCAGGGCAATATAATCTTACCACACCCTCTTGCTCTCTGACAACAACGGACCAAGACATGGCCATCTCTTTGTTCTTCTTATCAAAGGGCTTGTTACATGTCAAACAATTGTCCCCAAGTTTGTCGAATAGGCCTATTTTTTGTGATAGTTCTTCGTTGCCGTCTTTCTTGGCTTGTTTGGCTGCTGCTCTACGATGTTTTCTATTCATTATATCTCCTGTATGTATTGTGGTGCGGCTTGGAGTGCTCGGAGGAGAGCCTCTGCTTCGGACTTGCACACAGGAGTATCCAAGCCCCGAATCAGCCACCCATGCACGCCGCCCGCCGTCATCAGCGGTACAGTGGTTAGCCACTGCACGCCATGAGCATCCCGCACCACCTGCAAGATGCACCCCAGGGTGGCGGGGTCGGTGATGTCGGGTAGCGTCGGGTAGTGATACTCCCGGTGCGCAAGTGTCGAGGTCGCGGACCACGCACCGTCATGCAGCGACACGCACGTCAGCCGCCAGCCCTCGGTCATCATCCCCGGCATCCAGCGCCACCGGCCACACGCCACAAAGGCGCGAGCAACCTTGGTTTCTTCAGGAGTCATTGTCAGTCTCCGGTGCGGCTTGGATGATCTTGATCACCTTGTCTGCCCACTCTCGGTCGCTGTTCTTCTCCTGCTCGGAGAGGTCGGCGTAAGGAGTCGCGATCTGACGCCGCCACCGGGCGAGAGCATCCCTCGCCTTAACTATGTCTTCCTCGTTCTCCAATCCGCATCCTCTAGCTTCATAAAAGCCAAGGCCGATCACTGGCCTTAACAGGCCGAGCATGTACTTCGTCCAGTGCGCCCACTGTTCGTGCTCTAGCGCCGCCATCTCTTCTCTAGTTTCTTCAGTCATTGTCAGTCTCCTCCATCTCTTCATTTGTCACTGGAATCCTCCCATCCCCACTGTTCACCAGCCGGTCTGTGATGAGCCCCGTTCTCGATGATCTGCGCGAGACGTTCCAGCATCTCGGCCACAATCTGCCCGCCTGCCTCTTTGTGTACAGAGGCACGCAGCCATTTGACCAACAGAGCGCGCTCTTGGTCCGCGCCTGCATGAAGCAAGTCTGCCTTCATTTCTCTAAGCGTCAACCTGCACCTCCGGTGCGGCTTGGAGTGCGCGGAGGAGAGCCTCGGCTTCCGTGTCAAAGTAAGTCCACAGCACTTCCGGTAGGTTGTCCGGGTGAGGGTGTTCTATCTCCCACTGGATGCGCCTATCTTTCGCATGCCCCGCAGTCACAGACAGACTGGGATCCCCGTGAGCATCCCGCACCAACTGCAAGATGCACCCAAGGGTGGCCGGGTCGGTGATGTCGGGGACCGCATCCCGCCATATGCCGCCGAGTTTCTGTAAGGGCACCTCAACTCGGAACCAAGCAGCGGGGTAGCCTTTGCGCCCTACAGCACGCATCCCCGGCATCCAGCGCCACCGGCCACACGCCACAAGGGCGCGGGCAATCTTGATCTCTTCATTTGTCATTCTTCACCTTCCTTTGTGACAACGCGAACCCACTCTCGCCCTTCGCCGTCGATGGGGATGATGGTCCCAGGGCAATCCACACGCGACAGCCATCCAGCCAACCCCACCACTGTCTCGGGACCTCTGTGTCGGAGATAGCTGCGAACCCACCACGGCAGGGCCGTTGGCGTGAACCCCCACGCCTGCCCCAGCGCGGCCATCCCCTCCGCCACCGGCTCCCCCTCCCACGCGAGGACGAGGGCGCGGCGATCTGGGACTAAGGGCCACCACCAGCTGTTGTCAGCCCACGACCTCCAGCGATCCCCATCCCAGCAGGCAGCTGGGGGCCTCGCGCCACACGGCCCCTCGGCCAGCAGCCCGAGCGGGTCAGAGTCTGCGGGGACCAGTAGGACTCCTTTAGTTTCACTCATCATTCACCCCCCCACGCCGCCGCCGCGTCCATCAGCCAACACGCCGTCAGGGCGTAGTCGTCCTGCTGTGTGTCGCTCTCGAAGTCGATACAGCCCCACTCCATGCGCATTCGCTGACCATCGAGGGATACGAACCAGCCGGGGTTCTCTCCGTCGGGATCTTCCGGGAGGCACAGGTCGCCGTCGATAATGCGCCACTCCTCGGCAGGGGCGAGGAAGGACAGCGCCTTGATCGCTTCCGCTTGCCAGCCTTGATCACTCATCTCCACCTTCCTTTGTGACAACGCGGACCCACTCTCGACCGTCGTTGCTTCGGGTGGCGACTATCGGATAGACCAGCCGTACCTCCCGCGCCCGGCCTCGCTCCTCCTTCGCCGCAAGAGCAAATATCTGTTCTTTAGAACGAGGGACAACTCCCCCGGTAGCCAGCTCGGCACGCGCCTCGTCCCGCTCTTTCTCCGCTGACACGAGAAGGGCTCCACGGGATCGGAGTTCGACCGATAGCTGCTTGTGGGCTTCCTTCCAGTGGGCCAGCTCTTCCTTTATCGCCTCCAGCTCAACCACAGCATCCCCAGCCGTCTCCTCCAAAGCCCCGATATGCTCTTTGCACAGAGACGCCTCGCAACGCTGGCGCTTTGTGGTCATTGCAGACGCCTCGGGGACGAAGCACACTTGCATTCGAGATGACGTGCAAACCCGGTACAACCAACCACCGGGGACTCGGAGTCTGTATGTGTCTGAGTCATTGAACTTTGCGCAAACCTTTTCCCATTCTACATTACTCATCACTCACCTCCGGTACAGCCTCCAGTGCAGCTATGAGGGCTTCAGTTTCTGTGGCGTAACCATCTCCATAGCGGCCAGTAATGGCTGGTTCATCACCGATCAGCCCTGCCACCGTGACGAATGTGTATACATTCCAACCAAAACCTCCCATAGCCGCAGCGGCATGGGGCTGGTTCCAACCCTCCCGCACCAACGCGAGCAGGCAGCCCAGCGTGGCGGAATCGGTGAAGGCAGGTAGCCTACCCTCGATGGGCAACCACTCGCACCCGTTGTCAGCCACCCAGAGCCAAACAGCCTCACCGCAGTCGGCGTGCTCGATGAATGTGCGGCCCGTTGTGTCCACCATGCGCGGCATCCACCTCCAGTGCTTACAGGCGACGGCGCGTTTAGCCAACTCAATCATGGTGCAGCCTCCATCTTGCGACGGACCCAGTGGTACGCCACAACAACAAAAAAGACCGCGACCAGAGCCAGCTCGACGGTGGCCTCCGCGAGGTGGAATGTAAACCAAAACCAGAAGTCATTCATCAGTACTCCCAAGTGACCCATCACCACGGTCGGAGATCGTAATAGGATACCAACCATAAAGATTGTCTTCTTTGGTCTCCATAAAGCGTGCGTGGACAACGGGGATAAGAACTGCCTGTGCGATCTTATCGCCTGGGTGGACTGTCCAGTATGTGTGGGAGGTGTTGTGCAAATTTACAAAGACTTCGCCATTATAACCAGAGTCTACAACACAGGCCCCGACGAGCCATTGCTTCTTTGCAGCGTTGCCGCTACGATTCTTAATCTCTAACATATAACCATGCGGGATCCCGAACTTCAGCCCAGTTGGAAGAACATAACTCTTCCCACTTTCTAAGTGCAGTGGTTTTCCATCCTTGGGATTAAAACACAGGTCCAAGCCTGCATCTGATGGATTAGCCCTTACTGGCTTGTGTTTGCAGTGGGGCAAACAATAATACTCTAAAATCATTTTATATCCTTTCTGGGTTTTCTGAAAAAAGTACCTGTACCCCTGGGTATCTACCTATGAGATAACTTTTTAGGGTGGCTTCATCTTGAAATTTAATACGGGATTCGGAGTAGGAATTTATGTTAATAGTCCAATTGCCGACTTTTCTAAGAATATCCATCTTATTAAAAATTAACTGCGTAACCCCGTTTACAGTTATCGCTTTATCAAGCAAAGCTAAATCCATCCAATTGCACTGCCTGGGTCTGCCCGTGGTCGCCCCATACTCTTCTCCTACTTCCCTCAATCTATTAAAAACTTCGCCTTTTGGTTGAAATTCTTTTGTCCCAACATACGTTTCATATGCTTTTGCAACACCAAAAACGTTCCTTATGGATTTAGGAGAAACACCACATAACATGGCCCCAGCCGTTGTACAGTGGCTGCTAGTGACATAAGGATAGTCTCCCCAATCCACGTCTAGAGCAAAGCCCTGCGCCCCCTCGAATAGGACTACAGGTTCTTCAGAAAGGAGATACAATTCATTGTACAAATCAATAATATAATCTTTTAACTCGGGGATGTCTTGGGCTAGAATGCCTGTTCGACCGTATTTAGCTCTGTACGCAGGACCATTACCTGTCCTAGTGGTCCCTATAACTGTGTCTTTTTTATCTTCTTCTAGGTGTTCGTCTGTGATGACATGGGCGTTTCTAGCTATAAATATATTTCCTTTTGTTTCTATCCCTCCTTCCTTAAGCTCCTTCAACTCCTTAAAAAATTGCTTGATATTCAAAACACAACCTGGGCCTATAATAGATTTCACCCCGTAGAAAACACCAGCGGGGATATGATGAGTAACAAACTTTTCCCCATTATGGTAGATGGTGTGCCCAGCATTGCAGCCACCGTTAAACCTTATACAATGTGTGTACTCTCCACTTCCCAAGAGGTGATGGGTAACCTTACCCTTTCCTTCATCTCCATGCTGGAGTCCTAATACAATATCTGCCACTATTTTATTCAACTTCCCTCCTATTTGGGCCAACTCTTAATCTGAGTTCGTATACACCTACAACAGCTTATCACGATAGCAGATTACGTCAAGTTATTTCTTCCGTAAATCTGGCTAAGCTAACAGTTTCCAACGTTCCGATATTCTTCCTCTGGTAGAATATCCCCATTCAGGGCTATAATCTGGGCGGATTAAATAAGGAACATTTAGAATAATCTTGTCTCCTTTTTGGATATCAATTCCCCAACAACGGATTTTTGTCATAATAGAATTACTATCGGTTACTTCAACTTCATAATAATCCTGGCCCTTCCGGGTTGTCTTCTTCTTTACACTCCGGGGCACGGCCCAAGAAACTAAAAGTACTTCATCGAACTCTGACATCGGAGGGATATGATTGCTCATCAGACTATCTACAATATCTTTTGGCACAACCCGCTCAAACGGGAAACGACCAGTCAGGGAAACAATGTTCTGTATTTCCTGTTCAAAGGAGAAGTCTCCTTCTGGGGAGTATGCATCGATATTCTCGTCGAACTTCTTCTTGCTCCTGGGCCTGTCTACTGCCACGGCACTCCAAAAATGCTTCCTACCAGTAAACCGATGATCTATGAAGCCATCAAGAGCCTCGCATCTAATTAAAACATCAAGACATTTCTTATTTAATTTTGAATAGGTTATGTTTTTATTAAACAAAAAATCCTCAATTGTCTCAAAAGGCCGGTTGTTCAATATCTGCTGGATGGCAGCGCCCCCCATCCCCTTAATACTACTCAGGGGCTGGATTAATGTCTTACCCTCTGGTGATATCTCCCATACCTTGCCGGATGTGTTGATATTAACGGGTTCTATCGCAAAGCCAAACGACTTGGCAATGTTGAGAGCTTTCTCTTTTCTCTTCTCGGGCTCCTTATCCAAGAAAGCGGCCATCCATTCAGACGGGTAATAATTAAGCAGCCAGGCGCATTGGTAGGAGAGGATGGAATAGGAAACGGCATGGGATTTGTTAAAACCATACCCAGAAAAGTATTCAAAGGTTTCCCAGAGGCGCTCTGCGGTCCCCCTATTAAGGCCTTTTTCTATACAACCATCTACAAACTTTTTAAGAAGCTTCCTCTTAACTCTCGCCTCTTTGCCAGTCCCCTTCTTTGTAAGTATTTTACGAAGCTTATTCCCCTCATCGAGCGTTAAGCCCTTCCCAAGCTTGTGGGCGAGCAGAGCGATCTGCTCTTGAAAGATCAAGAAGCCATGAGTTTCCTCGGTAATTTCTCTGTGTATATTGTTAACATACCTAACGTGCTGAGGATTCTCTTTGGCTTCCAAAAATTGATCGTGGACCTTAGCTGCCAGAGGTCCTGGCCGGTAAGTAGAGGTAATAATCGAAAGATCGATAATAGAATTTGGCTTTACTTGAGTACAATACTTCTGGACCCCATCCTCTGTAAACTGAAATGTCCCGGCCCATTTCCCATCATGGAAGATGTTTTTGTAGACATCTTGATCCCCTAAGTCAAGGACATCGGGGTGTAGGTTGGTATCGTAATACTTCTTTACTTCTTCAAACGTCGGGTTTTCAAGGTTATGGTGGCGACGTAGTATATGTCTTATGGCTCCATCTACCATTCTCAAGGTCGATAGCCCAAGCAAATCAAATTTGATGAAACCCATCGGCTCCAAATGACGCACATTCTGCCCTTCCGACCAAGGTGCCTGTCGAACGTTCTTCGACGAAATTAAAGGCATATACTCATTGAGATTTTCTGCGATAACTACCCCTCCCGCATGTCGAGAGCAGGACTTCACTTGACCGTGTAAAGTGTGAATATGGTCAGCTATGTGGGGGTATGTTGCTAAAAAATTCTGTAGTGTTGTTGAGAACTCCTTAACCTCTTCGAAGGTGGGGGTATAAACACCGGACTTGATACCATGTTTCTTCTTAGCTGGGCCTGTGGCCTCTGCCATCATTTTTCCAGTAACATTGTTTGCTTCAATAAACGGTATGCCATACAGTCTAGAAATATCTTTGATAAGAGATTTCAATTTAAGAGTGTTCCAATTACTAATCGGAGCTACTATATTATCTCCCCATTTATCTATTAGTGCATCTTTAAGGGCCATAGGCTCCGCGACATCATAATCTATATCAGGGTAGTCAGTGGCGTCGGAACGCAAGAACCGAGAAAACAAGAGACCATACTTAATAGGGTCAACCTGTGTGATATCTAGGGTGTAAGCCACCAATGAACCAGCAGCAGAACCCCTACCAGAACCAGTGAGCATAATCAGATTAGCCAAATCGGAAATTTCGTTCATCGTCAAGAAATACTTAGAAAACCCTCGATTCGAAATAATTGAGAGTTCGCGCTTAAGCCTATTTGTGTACTCTAGATTTGTGTGCAGATTCTTCGCTCTAAGCCCCTCAATACAGAACTTCTCTAGGGCACTATCTTCGGTCTCTCCAGCCGGAACAACAAAGTCTGGGAGTCTCACTGTGCTGTCTGGGTAGAATTTCTCTATTCTATCGAACGCAATAGAATAGGTGCTCTCGATAGAATCAAGAATAAGATCATCATCGTACTCTACCCCACATTCTTGTGTGTATTGTTTGTATGACTCCCACATCTGGTCCCCGTTTTTGGGGTACAGCTCATAGCCAATTTCCGCAACACTCTCCGGAAGTTCAACATCCTCGGCCCACGAAGGGCGACCCTTGCCAAGCCAGCCTAAACGCTTATATAATTCTCTATCTCTCCATGCATCGCGGTTAGGATAATGGCTGTCAGCAGTCGATATAAGCTTAATACCGAACTCCTTCTGGATCTGGACGATCGCCTTATTCAGTTCGTGTTGCTGCGGGATGTTGTTCCACTGAAGTTCACCATACCAACGGTCGCCATATATTTTTATCATACGCCTTGTAACTACACGCATTGCATCCAAAACGGCATCCATGCCTTGCTCATGATTTTCCCAATAACAGCCAGCATACACCCCTCCCAGACAGGCGGAAGTGGCAATGACACCCTCAGAATAGCGTTCCAGGAGATTATAATCTACTCTCGGGTATCTATAAAAATTTTCTGGCTGGTAGCTTGCCGATACCAATTTAAAGAGGTTGGTAAGGCCCTTTTGATTCTGGGCAAGAAGGATGAGGTGACGACGGCGATTAAGAATGTTTTTCGATGCCTTCTTGGACGCACCCTCATCTTCAACTGTTGCGCCGCTGGTGTCGCCCTTCTTGGCCGACCGAGACTTCTTCTTGTCCAGCAGAGTTTGCTTGTATTCCTCTCTCCATTCAGTTATCGACGGAACAAAATAAGCCTCCACCCCGTATATGGGTTTGAAGTCGCGACCCTCTTCCTCCATCTTCTTAGCGTGAAGAACTTGCCACGCTAGACCATTCATATTCCCATGATCGGTGAGAGCTAAAGCTTTACATCCATTAGAGTAAGCAAAATCCATATGTTCCTGCGGGTAGCCAAGAGCATCAAAAATTGACCCTGCAACACTATGGCCATGTAAATTCACAAAACTAATCTTACTTTCTATTTTATCACTCATTTGCATCCACCCCTATTTCATTCCACTCTCGATATGAAAGAAAAAGCTTGTTTGGTCTTCGTATCAAAGCTCGATGTTCCGATGCCATATATATAGCGTATCCATCCCAATTGTCAATATTATAATACCAAGGTAGCTCAACCACGTTTGAACTTTCTACGTCAGTACTGGCAAATACTTTCTCCAACGGAAAATATCTGGCAGTATGCCTCTGGCCTGGTGGGAGTCTTTCTCTAGGAAATTGGCCTGGTAGCGGGGACCGATACATGCCTGTGCCTTCCTTTCTTATAACTCTTCTATAGTTTATAAAATCATTTTTGTCAAAGGTAAACCCTAAATACTCTCCGTCTTTTATTGTTTTTCCTTTATATCTTAAACAGAACCCCTTTGGGCTTGAAATTTGTTTTCGATGCTCCCGAACGATCTTGGGGTCATATACGGAATAAGGAAAAGAAACGTAGTATCTACCCGGCACCAACCACTTACTCATCTTGATTGTAATTTTAAATATCGTTAAAGCACCGTATATTATACTCCACCCGAAACAATCAATTTTATCTCTATGTTTCGGGTGGATTGGTACATAAAATATTGGAATTGGCTTCCGAGACATTGATGGGTGAGTGTCCATATTACGCAGCCACACAGGATCTTGGATCATTTCCCCTATCCTATGCCTTATGATTGGCGAGATATCATCGTTACAGATAATCCATATAGTCTCACAACCGGCCCAAGCACACTCCATTATAGACCTCTCTATTGCTGTAAGCTGAGACGCTATAGGCATCATACAGTCTGGCCATTCAAAATTAAAAGTAAAGTTATTTTTGTGGACTGGTATTATCCCAGCTAAATGAAAGCCACTCATATTATTCTCAACAACCTCTCTAAGTAGCCATTTGGTGCAGATTCATCCTTTAGTACCTTTTTAATACTTTGATGATGAAAAGAAAACCTTGAATCCTTTTCGTACCAAGTATCAATTTGCTCCACAACCTTTCGCTCGGAAGGTTCCAGCTTAACCGCATAATATTTATAATAGCCCGGTCGGTTTACGTCTCGGCCATTTCTCGCACCCCGTATTCCCAGCTCCTTAAACAAGCCCAACAGCTTGAAACGCACATAGGTGCTAGAATAAGCGAAGTCATCTAATTGTTCATCGGTAAGGTAAGAAACACTAACTAAGTCCTTCAATCTAGAATTGTTATTCCGTTCAGAGGGATAAAAGTATATAGTATTAACAAAATCCTCATTATACTTAAACAAATCATAGTTGTGAGACCCACCAGACACTATATTCACCCAATCATAGACAGTATTTTTATGCTTAACCTGTTTTCTTACTCCAGGCAAGCCTATAATTCCTCGATCGTCAAATATTTCTAACTTTCCAAACTTAGCGGCCCTCCTTCTAGTCCCTTCGCAACTTATTTGAAGCTCGTCTCCATCCACATTTATTGTTTTAACGGTATCACCATATAACACTTTCCCCGACAAAGAAAGTAAAAATAAAAGTCTCTGCCAAACTTGTAACTTTGGGGTCCCCATCTCTACGGGACCAGATGGAGTCCTCAGCTTCCGAGAACTGCTTGGGCACATTTGCCCCAATTCTTCCCCCACCTCAAAACACTCAAAGAATAAAGGTGGCTTCGGGCGAAGACACAAAAGGGGTAAATTACGTTTATATGCATAGATAAAAGCCTCTAGGTTCCCCCCTACAACGATCTTCTCCCACCGGGGAGTCATATCATCATTAGAAAACAGGCCATAGCATTGTTAGTGGCATGAGCCAAAACTGATGGTCCAAGCTCGCCAGTTTTGAGGCGCAGCCAACCCACAAAGAGGCTAAGCGGCAAAAGGCCCATTGCATGTAAGACATTTCCGTGCAAAGCTACAAACAAGAGGCTCACCGCGATAAAAGCAATGTTTTTTGCTGTTTCGGGCCTAACCGCCCATTTCCCCATCCATTCAATAAGCGACCAAATGGCCCCTCGGAAGAGGATTTCCTCTAAGACTGGCATGATAACAACTATTGCCAAGACGAACAAAACTTGCATTTGCCAAATGCTGTTTTCCAAAAAATGTGACACAATCCCTAAATCTTCAGATGCCCATGTAGGATATTTTCTAACCAATACAGAAACTAGCCAAGTTGGGAAAAGACTTATCGTCAATCCTCCTAAAAATGCTGTAATATAGTGCTCTCTCATTATTTACCTTGTCCTCTATTTTTCTTTCGGTAGCCTTTCGGGGC
>Ga0080013_1000478_pt1 | contig 56497 bp, 95 predicted proteins | sample ETNvirenome_6_85_FD_69236 | JGI IMG/M metagenome (GOLD analysis project Ga0080013, IMG submission 69236) | Marine viral communities from the Pacific Ocean - ETNP_6_85 (SPADES assembly) (version 2) | ecosystem: Environmental > Aquatic > Marine > Oceanic | place: Pacific Ocean | collected 2013-06-19 | reverse complement strand
CCCAGGATACCCGGGCGTGTATTCGAGAATATATACAAGACTACCTTGGTTCTTTGATTATATAGGAGAACCAGAAGATGATATTCTTTTAGGGGATGTTAATTTTGATGGGTTACATAATGTAACAGATATAGTTATAGTTGTTAATTTTGTATTAGGTGGTTCTACACCATCTGATGACGAATTTACAGCAGCAGATATGAATGAGGATGGTATACTAAATATATTAGATGTTGTAGAGGTTGTAAATATCATACTTGGTTCAAATGATCTTGCAAGAACAGTAGAATGGTTAGATAAAAACTTTCCAGAATTAGAAACTAAAAAGAGATTAGAAAGATTAAATATTGATTGGAGAAAGAAAAATGACTAAATTAGAATACATATGGATTGATGGTACAGAAGACGCACCACAATTAAGGAGTAAAACAAAAGTTGTAGAACATCATGAGTGGGATGGTTCAGTTGCACAATGTCCTGTATGGGGTTTTGATGGTTCATCTACAAATCAAGCACCAGGAGATAACTCTGATTGTGTTTTAAAGCCAGTCAGAATATATGAGAACCCATTGGAAAAAAATTGCCATTTAGTATTATGTGAGGTATGGAATACAGATGACACACCACACGAAACAAATACAAGATGGAAATTATATGAATTAATTAATGGTGGTTGTGAAGATGGTTGTTGGTTTGGATTTGAACAAGAATATACTTTATATAAAGATAGAAAACCATTCGGTTGGCCTGAAGGTGGAGAACCCGCACCACAAGGAGATTACTATTGTGGTAGAAACGCTGGTGAAAATATAGCCCGTGAACATATGGATGCTTGTATAGAAACTGGTGTGGGTATAGCTGGTATTAATTCAGAGGTAATGTTAGGTCAATGGGAATATCAGATATTCGGTAAAGACCCATACAAAGTAACAGATGATATGTGGGTGGCTAGATGGTTGATGGAGAAGATTTGTGATATACATGGTGTGAGTGTTTCACTTGATCCAAAACCTGTTAGTGGTGATTGGAATGGAGCAGGTTGTCATACTAACTTTTCTACAAGAGGTATGAGAGAAGAAGATGGTGATATGGTAATTCATAAAGCAATTAAGAAATTAGAATACTTACATCAAGATCATATCGAAGTATATGGTAGTGGTAATGAAAAGAGATTAACAGGAGAACACGAGACTTGTCCTATTACAGAATTTAGATGGGGTGTATCTGATAGGGGAGCTTCAGTTAGAGTTCCATGGCAAGTGAGTAAAGACGGAAAAGGTTATTTAGAAGATAGACGACCATCTGCTAATTGTGATCCATATTTGGTGGCTTGGAGATTAATTAAAACTATTTGTGGAGAAGAATAAAAAGTACTTGGAAATTAGTAGTAAATAGTTGTAAATTAGGTTATGTATCAGAATATTTATATAGAAAAACCCAAACAGGGTAAACCATTTGTGCATATTTGGGATGACAAAAAAGGTTATTCTAAATTTCAATTTACACCCTATGCATATCAAAAATCTCAAACAGGACAATATAGTTCTTTATATGGGGATAAATTAAAAAAAGTAAAGTTTTGGACCGGTGAAGATTTACAGAATGGAAATGTATTTGAATCGGATGTTCCATTAGAAACTCGTGTGTTGGTTGATATGTATGGTGATTCAGATGAACAATCAGAAGGTCATAGAGAGGTATTTTTTGATATAGAGGTGGAAGTAAAAGATGGTTTTCCGGAACCATCTACGGCTAAAAACAAAATAACTGCTATAGCTTTATATGATAAAACTGCTGATAAATATCATTGTTTTATATTAGGTGATGTCCCAAACACAGATATAGTGGAGTCATTTAGAACTGAAGAAGAGTTATTACAGAGGTTTTATCAGAAATATCTTGAAATTAATCCAACAATATTGAGTGGTTGGAATATCGATGGTTTTGATATTCCTTATCTATATAATAGAACCGAAAGAGTTATGGGTAAACAGATAGCTACTTGTTTATCACCAATAAATAGAGTTTACTACAACGAACATCAGAGTAGATATAAAATAGCTGGTGTATCTTGTTTGGATTATATAAAGTTATATAAATGGTTTACATATACACAACAATCATCATATAGATTAGATTTCATAGGACAACTTGAGGTTGGTATAGGTAAAATAGAATATGAGGGAAGTTTACAAGACTTATACGAAAACGATATAAACAAATATGTAGAGTATAACTTGAATGATGTGGTTATTGTAAAGGCACTTGATGACAAGTTGAAGTTTATTGACTTGGCTCGTGGTGTTAGTCATCTCGGTCATATATCCTATGAAGACAACTTTTTCAGTAGTAGATATTTAGAAGGTGCTATGTTAGTTTATATGAAAGATATTGGAGTGGTTGCACCAAATAAACCCAAACAAGATAGTATAGAAGGAGCAAAGAAATTTGCAGGAGCATATGTAAAAGATCCTAAGTCTGGTAGATATGATTGGGTTTATGATTTGGATTTAACTTCTATGTATCCATCTACTATTATGACACTGAATATATCACCCGAAACGAAATTGGGTAAGTTGGAAGGTTGGGATGCTGAAGAGTTTGTTAAAGGTATAAATAAGACTTATACTTTGATGGTTGGTGATAAAGAGAAAGGAAAATATAATCAGGATGAATTGAAAAAGATGTTTGATAATAATAAGGTTTCAATTTCATCTAATGGTATTATGTATAGATATGATAAAAAAGGATTAATTCCTGTATTGTTAGAAAAGTGGTTTAATGAAAGATTAGAATATAAAAGGTTGATGAAGAAACACGGAGATGAGGGTGATAAAGAACAACACGATTATTTTGATAGAAGACAACATATTCAGAAAATTATACTAAACTCTTTGTATGGTGTGTTGGGATTACCTTCATTTAGATTTTATGATGTGCATAATGCGGAAGCTACGACCTTAACTGGTCAGGAGTTAATTAAGTTTACAGAGAAAATTGCAAACCATTATTATAATACGGAACTTGGTGATAAAGAAGATTATTGTATTTATACAGATACAGATAGTGTATTTTATCCAGCTTTACCATTAGTTCAGAAGAGATATCCAAATGCTGATTTAGATGATGAGGAGTTTATGACAACGCAGATATTGGAGGTGGCACATGAGGTTCAAGATTACATCAATAAATCATATGATGTATTCGCTAGTAGAATGTTAAATGTGAAAGGTAATCATCGGTTTGATATTAAACAGGAGTGTATTGCTAAGTCAGCATTTTGGGTAACAAAGAAGAGATATGGACAATGGATTATTAACGATGGTGGTAGAAAATGTGATAAACTTGATGTTAAAGGATTGGATATTGTGAGGAGTAATTTTCCACCAGCCATGAGAGATTTGATGAAAGAGGTGTTAAAAGGTATTTTAAGTAATGTAGATAAAGATATATTGGATGAGAAAATAATTGATTTTAAAAAGACAATGAAAACTAAATCAATATATGATGTGGCATTACCAACTGGTGTTAGTAGATTATCTAAATTTATGGATAATCGGCATAGTAATAAAAAGATATATGGTGCAGGTTCTATATTTACAGATACACATAAGGGAACTCCAGTTCATGTTAAAGCTGCTATAAAATATAACGACTTGTTGAAATATTTTGGTGCAGATAACAATGAACCTATACGAAATAAAGAAAAGATTAGATGGGCATACTTAAAGAACAATCCTCTTGGTATTGATGCACTTGCATTCAAAGGGTATGATGACCCCCAAAAGATTACAGACTTTATTGAGCAGTATATAGACCATGATAGGTTGTTTGATGGTCAGTTAAAGAAGAAGATAAAGATGTTTTATGAAGCGTTAAGCTGGGATTTACCAGTTGACAAGATAAATACATTAGAGAGGTTTTTTTAGCTTGACTTATATAGGAAAAGTGTCTTATATTTAAATAATAAATAATAAACAATAAGAGGTAAAACATGAAAACAATTAATAAATTTAAATTAGATAAAATATTTAATTTATTTGTGAATAAAATAGAAGAGTTGGGAGAAGATACTTTGTGGAAACTTGGAGTTTATTCAAAGATAGTAAAAAAATATTTAGCATTAGAACAAGGAAAGTTAGTAGAGAAATTTTTTAGAGAATTAATGGGTGCTATTGATTTAGATACTGATGAGAAATCCGTTTCAATTACTGGTACCAATGGAGACTATAGAGTTAATGGTGGTATTGATGTTAATGTTAATGCTAAATCAATAATTCAAAAAAAAGGAGTTATATTAAATAATGGTGGGTTGGGTCAAAAGTCTGTTAAGGTTTTTGATTTAAGTAGAAATACAAAAGATATTCCCATTGAAGAATTATTGGAAAGAATAGGTTATGAAGAAGTTTTTCATGTTTATGCTTTTGATGTTAATAAATTAAAAGGTCGTGTTTTTATTACAAGTTTAAGTGAAATGGGACATGTAAAACTTTCAATTCGTGGGTTGTCTAATTATAGTGAAGGTGATTTAAAGAGGAGTATAGAAGATTTATTTAATTTTAATGGTGCATCTCATTATCTTATTAAGTCACAAGATATGATTAAGGCCGCTGAATTTAGTAATAGAGTGTATTCTTTTGAAATTGATAAAAATTCTATAAATAAATATGTAAATGAAAAAACTAAAAAAGATGTGAGTATATTTGATGAAATTAAATAAAATAATAAATACAGATTGTATAGAAGGACTAAAAAAACTTGAAGAAAATTCAGTTGATTTGTGTGTAACATCACCACCGTACAATGTTGGTATAGAATATGATGATTGGAATGACAACATGCCATATATTGATTATATGGGATTTGCAAGAGAGTGGCTAACAGAGGTATATAGAGTATTAAAACCGGATGGTAGAATAGCCGTTAACATTCCATATGAAGTTAATATGAAAAAATTAGGTGGACCTAATAGAATTCTTATTTCATCTGATTATCATCAATTGATGAAAGAGGTAGGCTATGGATTTGCAGGTATTGTGGATTTAAGAGAAAAGGCGCCACAGATTACAAAATATACAGCTTGGGGGAGTTGGTTATCAGCATCTGCTCCTTACATGCATAATCCAAAAGAATGCATTTTGATAGGATATAAAGAACAATGGAAAAAGTTAGAAAAGGGTGAAAGTTATTATGATGGCAGTGAAGAAAGTAAAAAAGAATTTATAGAATTTGTATCTGGTAGGTGGTGGTATTTTGCAGAAACAAGAAAATTAACAGATGCAAATTTTAGCTTGAATATTCCAGAAAAAAGTATTAAGTTTATGACATATAAAGATGATTTAGTATTAGACCCATTTATGGGTAGTGGTACAACAGCAGTAGCTTGTGTAAATTTAGATAGAAGATACATAGGTTTTGAAATTAGTGAAAAATATTATGATATTGCAAACAAAAGGATAGATAAAGTATGGTCAAAGAAACTGACAACGGAAAAGTCGGAAGAGTTTTGGATGTAAATAAAGTTTATGTTGGAAATTGTTTAGATGTATTGAAAACATTTCCAGATGAATCTATTGATATGTGTATCACATCTCCTCCATATTGGGGACTTCGGGATTATGGAACAGAAGGTCAAATATGGGATGGTGATGAAAATTGTGAACATGATTTTGATAAATCAAAGAGAAAATTACATAGTGGAACAAATTCAGAAGGTGGATTACCACATCATAAAAATGCTTCAATTGTAGATTGGGAAGTGGAAGACAAGATGTGTAATAAATGTGGTGCTTGGAAAGGTGAATTGGGATTAGAACCAGTTCCTGAAATGTTTGTAAATCATTTATGTGATATATTTGATGAGGTAAAAAGAGTTTTAAGACCTCACGGTAGTTGTTGGGTTAATTTAGGTGATACCTATAATTCATCTCCGGCTGGAAATAAACATAGTAATAATTATAATAGGTCAAATCATAAACCTGGTGATGATAGATGGAATGCATCTGTTAAAATTAATAAGAGTGTTGTAAATGACTTACCAATAAAATCACTAGTTCAGATACCAAATAGATTTGCTATAGAAATGACTAATAGAGGTTGGGTATTAAGAAATGAATTAATATGGCATAAACCAAGTTGTTTACCTGCTCCAATTAAAGATAGATATACCGTAGATTTTGAAAAAATGTTTTTCTTTACAAAGAAATCCAAGTATTATTTTAAACAACAATTTGAACCTATGGTAAGTAAACCACATGCTCCTGGAAATAAATTTGATGAAGCTAAAGTATCAGGACCAAATGATAGGGGTGGTAAATCTCAATGGGATGATACAAGTAGAGTATGGGGAGCTCCAACAGCTAAGGAAAGAAGAAAAAAAGCAAAAGAATTATTAGATAAAGATATAGCCGATGGTAAAGTAAAACTTATAGCTCCTAAGGGTAGACCTCAAAATCCAGCTTCAGAATATGAGGAGTTGTTGAGAGAATATTGTCAGAGAATGATATCATCTTCTGAACCAAATCCAAGTGGTAGAAATAAAAGAACAGTATGGAGTATAAATCCGGCATCATTTAAAGAAGCTCATTTTGCTACTTATCCACCAGAACTTATTGAAAGTCCAATAGATGCTGGTTGTCCACTGTATGTTTGTACTAAATGTGGAAAACCTAGAGAAGTTATTTTAGAGAAATCTTGGGCTAATCCAGTGGAAAAACCAAATTGGAAAGAACAGAATAAGGAAGATTGGAAAAAGATAGGAAAAGCTAGAATGAATAAAGGCGAGTTTCCAACCGGTGCAATATATAAAGAAAATGGATATACCGATTGTGGTTGTGGTGAAGAATTTGTTCCTGGTGTTGTGTTAGATCCTTTCTTTGGATCTGGTACAACTGCTGAAGTAGCTATGAAACAAGATAAGAATTGGGTTGGTATTGAATTGAATGATGATTACACAAAAATATCAGATAAGAGATTAAAACCAACTATAGTAGAAAGTAAAACTAGAAAAAAAGCGAGTGAATTTTGGAGTTAAATAAAACACATATAGGTGATTGTATGGAATTATCAAAAGATATTCCAGATAATTATGTAGATTTAGTTGTTACATCACCACCGTATGCAGATACACTTTCATATGGAAATGATGTCGATACATATGGAACTGATGAATTTTCAGATTGGATATTACCTTTATTTAAAGAATCAAGTAGATTCTTAAAATCAACTGGTTCATTTATATTGAATATAAATGATAAAATAATTAAAGGTGAAAGATCAATTTATGTATATGATTTAGTAGTTAGAGTTGTTAGAGAAACTGGATTGAAATTATATGATAGATATATATGGGGTAAGAAATCAGGTTTGCCTACAGGTGGTGACAAGAGATTAAATGATAGAATAGAATATATTTTTCATTTTGTTAAAGATATTAAAAATTTCAAGAATTATACAGATAGAATTAGAATACCATATGCTGATAGCAGTATAGTAAGATATAAAAATAAAGTAAATACCAACAAGGTTACAGATGACGGTGGTATAATCAGATGGGATGGTCAGAAGACAATAGAAGCTAATCCATTGGGAACGATACCTCCTGGATTATTTGATTTTAGAACTAATGCGGCTATTAGGGGAGCAAAACATCCAGCTCCATTTCATCCAGATTTACCAGAATTTTTTATAAGATGGCTTACTGACAAAGGTGATGTAGTTTTAGATCCTTTTATGGGTGGTGGTACTACATCCAAAGTTGCGTTAAATATGAATAGAGATTACATTGGGTTTGAAATAAACGAGACTTATGTGGAAGAATTATTAGATCCAATTATGGATAATAAAAATGATTTTTGGGAATAATGCTTGACTTGTATAGTAAAAAAGTTGTAAGTTATAACTAATGTTTTATCACATTAAATTAAAACCCTCAGCAGATAATATTTTATCAAAAGTACCATTTTGGTTGGGCGCAGATTCAGAAGAAGAGATTTATAAAATTTTAAAAAGAAAACATAAAATAAACAAAGAAGATGTGGAGTGGATTAAACAAGAAACCCCACCATTTGTATAGGAGAAAAATAGAATGCAAAAAACAAAGTTAGATAGATTTATACAGAAGTATAATCTTAATGGAAATGTAAATTCAGTTAAATGGACATCAAAAGATGATACTTTAGCAACTACATTTGTTACATCAGATAAAAGTTTGATGGGAAGTGTTAAAGTTGATAATGTTCAATTTGATGAAGGTGATGTTGGTGTTTATACAACTGATTTATTACAGAAATTATTAGGTGTATTAGGAGATGATGTAACTTTAAATGTATCCAAGTTTGGTGATAAAGCTGTATCATTAAAGGTAAAAAACGGAACAGTTTCAGTAGATTATACTTTATCGGACCTTTCAGTTATTCCAGATCCTCCAACTCTTAAAAGAGTTCCTGAATTTCAGACAAAAATAAAGATTGATTCTCATTTTATTGAGACTTTTATTAAAGGTAAATCAGCTTTATCTGATGCTGAAACATTTACTCTTATAACCGGTGATGAAACACAAGTAGTTATTGGATATGCTTCTACAAATACAAATCGTGTTAATATTCCAGTAGAAACTACAACGAATGAATTAACAGATAATATTTCTTTTAATGCTAATTTATTTAGAGATGTATTATCGGCTAATAAAGAATGTACATCCGCAGTATTAGAGGTTTCTAATGATGGACTTTTAAGAGTTAATTTTAAGGTTGATGATTATGATTCAACTTATTATTTGGTGGCTACTCAGGGTGTAGATTAAGAGTGGCGAGAGTAAAATCAAATGAAAGAAGATGGAAGTATATATTACTTTTACAGAATGGTGGTGCGTATTTCGGAGATACTTTATGGAAAATATGGTCAGAAATATTTTGGCATAGATGGTATCATTGGAAGAGAGGTGACGGATGGACGGATTAGGTCATAGTCTTTGGGTAGAAAAATATAGACCAACTGATTTATCAACTTACATTGGTAATGAACATCTTCGTGAGAAGGTTGGTGTATATTTAGAAAGTGGTGATGTTCCTCATCTACTATTATATGGTAGAGCGGGAACTGGTAAAACTACACTAGCCAAAATCATAGTAAAGAATATAGATTGTGATTATCTTTATATTAACGCATCAGATGAGAACAAAGTTGATGATGTTAGAAATAAGGTAAAGACATTTGCAAGTTCAGTTGGGTTTAGGGATTTAAAGGTATTGATACTTGATGAGTGTGATTATTTAACTCCAAATGCTCAAGCAGCTCTTCGCAACTTAATGGAAACTTTTTCTAAACATTGTCGGTTCATTCTTACTTGTAATTATGTAGAGAGAATCATAGACCCGATTCAATCAAGATGTCAACCATATAAGATTGTTCCACCTGCTCGTAAGGATGTAGCAAAACAGATGGTTCATATTTTAGATGAAGAGGGTGTATCATATAAACTTGATGATGTGGCTTTGTTAGTAAACGCAGGATATCCTGATATTCGTAGAGTTATCAATTCAGCACAAAGACAAGTTGTAGATGGTAAGTTAAAAGTAGATGTAAACTCTGTAATACAAAACGATTACAAAGTAAAACTATTAGAGAGTTTAACACCTAATACTACAATGACTAGTATTAGACAATTACTTGCTAACAATTCTGTAACTGATTATGCTGAATTATATAAATTACTTTATGATGAAATAGAAACCTATTCACATGGTAAAGAAGCTGAATGTATTCTTGCATTAGCAGAAGGTCAATATCAAGATGTACAAGTAGTAGATAAAGAAATAAATTTTATGTCAACCATAGTTAAATTATTGAGGATAATTAGATGAAGTTAAAACCAGTAAACGATAAAATCGTTGTAAAACCAACAACTAAAGAAGAAGAAGTTACTGAAAGTGGAATTCTTTTACCAGATACAGTAGATCAAGGAAAATTAATGGAAGGTGAGGTAGTATCAGTAGGTAAAGGTATGTATTCTGCTAATGGAACACTTATTCCGGTTGTAGTTAATGTAGGTGATACAATATTATATAACAAACATGCACAGACTCACGAGTATGGTGAGCATGTTATAATGAGTGTAAACGAAGTATTATCAATTTTAGAGGGTTAAGATGAAAACATTTTTAGTAGAACATAAATCTTTTGACAAACCACCCATCAGGGTAACATTATATCAACCACCTTATGAAGATGAGAATATTTTAAATAAGACTGGTTGGAAAGTAAAAGATGTAACGATAACAGAAACAACACCGGAGGAACAAAAATGATTGTACCAGGAAAAGACGGACAAGTTCAACAAACAATTGATATGAGTCAAACGACATCAATTCAATGTGAAAAATGTGAAAATTTAACATTTAAACAAACATTATTGATAAGAAAGTTATCAGCTTTAGTATCACCAAGTGGACAAGAAACAGTTATCCCAGTAGCTGTATTTGCTTGTGAAAAGTGTGGTCATGTAAATGCTGAATTTGAGAAAATGGAAACTGTATAGTGCCATTATACACTTTTAAATGTCCTTCTTGTGGTAAAGAAGAAGATATAACTCAAAGTATGAAAGCACCAGTTCCTGTATGTCAGAGATGTGTTAATGCCAGTTGTGGTATTCATATTGTAGAGATGAAACGAGTTTATGGACATACTGCAAAACCACAATTTAAAGGTGAAGGATTTTATGAAACAGACTACAAACAAAAACCCAAAGAAAAAAATGACAATATTCGAGTGGATAAACCAGATTCTAGTTCATAAGAAGCCCTGGGATTCATTCACAGAAACAGATCAAAAAACTTTTAGTCCATTCATCATAAATCGTTGGTTGTCTATGGATGAGGAGTTTATAGAGGTAGTCAATTATTTTCAGAAATATGCCATAGGAACTCTCGAACCAAGAGAGGTTTACAAATGGTATTCAGATTTTTTACCAAAAGGTAAACGATATAATAAATATATCAAAAGTAAAAATAAAAAGAAATATGATCCAGAATTAATTAATATTTTATGTGATTATTTTGAAGATAGTAAAAGTAACATTATAGAATATATTAATTTTATGAATAAAAAACAATTAAAAGAGATATTGAAGATGCATGGGAGAGATAAATGAATAAACAATTGGAATTATTTCCAAATTTAAAATTTCCGAAACCAAGAGTACCGGAATTAAAAAAGATGGTATTATATAGAAGAATAAAAGAGGTAGTCGAAAATGTTAAAAAAGAAACTTTATAGTGATATAGATTCGTCAATGTTAAAGGGACTACCTAATCCAGAAAAGGTAAAACCATATGAGGTAAAAATTAAACAACCAGAGATTACATTTTTAGGTGTTTATGATCAGCCAGATTTTGCTACATTATATATTTTAATGTATCCAAATGGTAAGGTTGTTGAATTAAAATCATTGAAATTGTATTTACAACAATATAGAGATGTGGTTATATCTTATGAAAGATTATTAAATCAAATTTATGACCATATGATGGAAATTTATACTCCTCAAAGATTAAGATTAGTCTTGGATTGTAATCCAAGGGGTGGAATTTCATCAAGACTTACAATTGATAATGATTGGGAAGCTCTCGGTGGTAAAGAAGAATATAAAGAATGGAGAGAAGATACATGGTAGAGGTAAGAAAAGAGATCTTGGGTGAATAAAATAAAGATAACTTGTTCACAACCAGTAAAATGGAGTGGTACAAAAAAACCACAAAAAGTTTTAACTTATACTCATAAAGAGAGTGATCATAATAATCCATTAACTACTGTAACTGGTTATTGTGCATATTTAGTTGCTACTATGAAATATCACGGGTTAAAGAAGTTTACCATTGAGGTATTAGATGAGTAGAATATCATATAGTCAAATATCAATGTATAGTGAATGTCCCCTTCACTGGAAATTAAATTATGTTGATAAAATAAAAGTATCAGAATCTAATATACATTTAATATTTGGTTCAGCTATGCATGAAGTCCTTCAGACTTATCTTAATATAATGTATATGGATAGTGCAAAGAATGCTGATATATTAGATTTAAATAAGCTTCTTCGTAATAAACTTATAGAACAATTTAAACAAGCAGAAGAACAAGATGGTAAACCACCATGTACAAAAGAAGAATTGGTGGAATTTTTTGACGATGGTATACTTATTATTGACTTCTTTAAAAAACGAAGAAACCAATACTTTAGTAAAAGAGATTGGGAACTAATAGGTTGTGAAATTCCGATAGAAGTAGATTTAAAAAACAACATAAAAATGGTTGGCTATCTTGATGTGGTAATGAGACATATACCAACCGATTCAATTAAGATTATTGATATAAAAACATCAACAATGGGTTGGAATAAGTGGATGAAGAAAGATGAGAATAAAACTCAACAATTGTTGTTATATAAACAATTCTATTCTAAACAATATGATCATCCTGTTGAACGGATAGAAGTTGAATACTTCATTGTTAAAAGAAAACTATGGGAAAATGCTATGTTTCCGCAAAAAAGAATACAGAAGTTTGTACCTGCTAGCGGAAAACCAAGTATGAATAAGGTTAATGGAAGAATGCTTAAATTTATAAACGAAGCTTTTACAGAAAGTGGTGAATATAAAACTAATATGTTAGCAACACCAAGTAAGAAAGCATGTAAGTGGTGTGAGTTTAAAGGAACGGAACATTGTAAATGGGGAATGTGATATGATGAAATATTATTCATTAGGAATGAAACTTAATGATGTTACTAAGGACAAAGATACAGAACAAGTTATATTGGAAAATATAAGAAGATGTAGCAATGTTGTTGGTAAGTTTTTTAAGGTGGTATTTTGGCATGTAAACTTAACTGAACAAGAATGTAAAGATTTTGTAAAGCGTAATGAACATCTTTTATTTGAAGTAAATACAAAAATCACTAAAATTCAAGAAGATGTTTGGTTTTCAATTGATTCGGAAAAAAGTAATGGTAGATATACATTTGATGGTGATATATTACAAGGTATATCACAATATTTAAAAATTATAAATCATATAAAAAAGAGAGATGGGGAATGATATATGTTCCAGTTTATCATCATAAATCACACATTCATGGCGTTGGAGTTTTTACTCCTATGAATTTAAAAATTGGTGGTATAATAGGTGTTAGTCATGTATATTACGATGGTTTTTGGTATATGACAACTCATGGGTATTATAACCATTCGGAAAATCCAAATTGTATAGTAGAAACACGAGATAATCTTAATTTAATAATTGCTAAAGGAGATATTATGGGGGGTGAGGAAATAACTGTAGATTACAGAGAACAGCCATATTTAGAACAACCAATGGAAGATTGGAAATGAAAATAGGTATTGTTGGTTCTCGTAGATATGAAAATAAAAAAAAGATAAAAGACTTTATTTTTAAACTCAAACAAGAACACGGTATTGATACAATAATAGTGAGTGGTGGTTGTAGAGATGGTGCTGATAGATATGCTAAGAAATATGCATTAGAACTCGGATTACAATATGAAGAATATCCACCATTTCATGAATGTCATAATTTATTTTGTACTTTACCTGAATCTCGTTATGGAAAACCGTATCACGTTAAAAATTACTTTGCAAGAAATAAGATAATAGCCGGAACATCTGATATGGTAGTTGGATTTGTACCTAAAGGTTGGATATCAAACGGAACAATGTCAACTATTAGATATGCAGAAAAATTTGGAAAGAAAACAATAATAATTCATTAGTTTTTTATATTTATATATACTTATATATATACATATACAACACATTGGAGAAGGTTATGGATAATTCGAAACTTACATCTGTTAAGATTCTTGAAGATTTATACAAGAGATTTAAAGCAAGAACGGTAAATACAAAAATGACTTTACAAAAACTAACAAATCGTTCAATCAATTTATATTTAACAGATGAAAACTATAAAAACAAATTAGAAACACACAACAACTTAACAATTAGCGGTAGCAATTTATAAAGGAGATTAAAGATTATGGCGGGTAAAAAGAAGAAGATACTCTTAATGTCAGATGATTTAAGGATGCATTCAGGAATAGCGACTCAATCAAAAGAATTTGTAATGGGAACATTGCATAAATATGAGTGGGTTCAGATAGCTGGAGCTGTAAAACATCCAGAACAGGGTAAAATTATCGATATGAATAGTGCAGTAAGACAGGAAACTGGAATAAAAGACGCCTATCTTAAAATTTATCCCGTTACTGGTTATGGTAATCCAGATATATTGAGACAAATCATAGAAATGGAAAAACCAGATGCCATTTTACATTTCACGGACCCCCGATTTTGGATTTGGTTTTATAATATGGAACATGAAATCAGACAAACAATGCCGATTTTTTATTACAATATATGGGATGATTTGCCAGATCCACAATATAATAGAGATTTTTATAGAAGTTCTGATTTACTTATGTCAATATCAAAACAGACATACGGATTAAATAATAGAATTTTAAAAGATTATGGTTATTGTGATAATTGGAAATTAAAATATGTACCTCATGGAGTTACATCTAAACGATTTTTTAAAGTTCATCCAGATAATAACAATTATATAAAATTTCAACAAAAATATGGATTAGATAAATATAAATTTAAGATTCTATTTCTTAACAGAAATATTCGTAGAAAGAATCCAGGTGATGTTGCGTTAGCATATAAACATATGATGGATAAACTTACACCGGAACAAAGAAAAGATTGTGTATTTGTATGGCACTCAGCAGTAAGTGATGAGAATGGAACTGATATGAGAGCAGTATGTCAAACATTACTTCCTGAATATCCTGTTATTTTTACTCACGATATTAGTGGTCCAATGCAAGATGAAGAAATGAATTTCCTCTATAATTCAGTTGATGTTTATATCAATCTTGCATCAAATGAAGGATTTGGTTTAGGTTCACTTGAAGCACTTACTGTAGGAACACCAATAGTAGTAAATGTGACCGGTGGTATGCAAGATCAGTGTGGATTTACAAAAGAAGATGGTTCATATCTCACGGCTGATGATTATATTGAGTTGGGTTCAAATCACAGAGGTAAATATAAAGAACACGGTGAGTGGGTTAAACCAGTATTTCCATCTAACATATCATTATGTGGTTCACCACTTACACCATATATTTTTGATGATAGATGTCAGTATGAAGACGCTGGTAATGCACTTTTAGAATGGTACAATGAAGGACCTGAAAAAAGAGAAAGATGTGGTGAGGTTGGAAGAAAATGGGTATTAGGTGATGATGCTAAAATGACAGGAGAACATCTATCTCAAGGTTTTATAGATGGTATGGATACTGCATTTGAAAAGTGGATGCCTAGAGAGAAATATACATTGGAGGCAGTTTAAGATGAAAAAATTAATGTTAATATGTGCACCAGTAACATCAAGAAGTGGATATGGGTCCCATGCTAGAGATTTAGTTCAGTCATTTTTAGATTCAGACAAATACGATATTAAAATTCTTGATGTTCGTTGGGGTGAGTGTCCAAGAAATGCGTTAGATAAAAATAATATAAGAGATAAACAAATTATAGATTGTATTTTACCACATCCACAAATGGATAGACAACCAGATGTATATGTAGATATTCGTATTCCAAATGAATTTGAAACTCACGGTAAAGTAAATATTGGAATAACTGCGGGTATTGAAACAAACGCAGTATCTCAGGCTTGGTTAGAAGGTTGTAATAAAATGCATTTAAACATCGTTCCATCAGAACATTCTAAATATGGATTTGTTAATTCTGTATATGATAAGGTTCAACAATTACCAGATGGTAAACAACAAAAAGTTGGTGAAATGAAATTGGAAAAACCAATGGAAGTTGTGTTTGAAGGTTCAAATGAAGATATTTACAAACCTTTAACTGTAGATGAAATAGATTCAGATTTCTTTGATATGTTAAATGAAAAAGTACCTGAAAAATTTGCATTTCTTTCAGTAGGTCAATGGACTAAAGGTGGCTATGGTGAAGATAGAAAAGATTTAGGTAGAACTATTAAAGTTTTTTATGAAACATTTGCTAATAAGAAAAAACAACCATCTTTAATATTAAAAACCAGTGGTGCTACTTATTCTTTACTGGATAGGGAAGATATTTTAAATAAAATAAAATTAGTTAAATCTCAATTTCCTTTTGACTGGAAATTACCAAATGTATATCTGTTACATGGTGATTTATCTGGTAAAGAAATGAATTATCTTTATAATCATCCAAAGGTAAAAGCCTTTGTATCATTAACACATGGCGAGGGTTACGGTAGACCATTGCAGGAAGCCACGATGGTTGGTTTACCTGTAATTGCCACAAATTGGAGTGGACATATCGATTTTCTCGATACTGAAAAATCAATCCTTTTATCAGGTAAATTGCAACAAGTACCAAAATCTCAAAGATGGAAAGATATAATTATAGAACAAAGTCAATGGTTTGAAGTGGATGAATTACAGGCTAGTAAAGCTCTTACATTTGTTTTTGAAAATGAATACGAAGTAAAGAATAAGGCCAAATCTTTGATGGATATAAATAGAAATAAATTTACTCATAAGAAAATGACAGAGCTACTAAATAATATTGTTGATAAATATACGGAGAGCATACCATCACAGGTTAATTTAAATCTTCCAAAATTAAAAAAAGTAGAAAGTTCTGAAAATAAAGAATTATCAAAAATTAAATTACCAAAATTAAAAAAAGTTACAGAACAAACGGGAGCTCCAGTATGAGAATAGTATCAAATTGTCCATTATGTAATGAAAAATCTTTACACGTAATAGGTGATGAAGGAACAATGGAAACTCAACAATGTATAAATTGTGGAATGGCAACATCAACTAAATTTCTTGGAACTAAAGAAGATAATGAAATGTATAAAACATTGCCAGAAGAAATGCAATCTTGGTCTAAAGAAGTAAATGATAGAATTTGGATACCATCGATGATTACATTACCATTTGGTACATTATATCCAGAAAACATAGATGGTGAAATGAAATGGGCTTTTGCCGTAATGGTAGATATACCAGAAGAAGAACAGAAAAATTATCCTAATGAAAATGGTGATGGTTTTTATAAACAAAGGTATGATACAGACAATCCAAAAATATATGATATATTTTTAGATGCTATGGTTGAAATGAATAAAAGAGCAAAATCAGATGGCCCATCAAAAATACAATCACTCTAGAAGAGTTACTGATTTACAACCTGCAAAAATAAAATCACTCTATCCAGGTACAATAGTTCAGTTTAAGTATAGTGGTGATAAAGTTTTTGATAAGAAACCCATGGTTTTGGTTCTTTGGAATGATTACAGTGAATCTAAAATTCATGGTATCAATCTGAATTATTTGATTGAATCTAAAATAAAAATGATATTTGAAGAAATAATGGAAAAGGGAAATAGACTTATAGTTGAAGATCAAGATGATGATACAGATTATGATGATCAGTTACCTTATAGAAATCTTCTTAAAGATCCATACACAAGATTAAAATTACCAACTTATAAAGAAGATAGGGGTGGGAATCCATTATCAAAATCTGAAGCTGTAAAGCAGATGGATAGGTTATATGATAAGAAATTAAAAAAGATTATAAAGAAGAACGATATTTATAGAAGTTATATTCAAACCAAAATGAGTAGTATAAAAGTAGTTACATATGATATAGAAGGGTTATTAAAATAATGAAAATAAGTTATAGCATATTAACTCACAACGAAACCGATTCGTTATTAGAGTTAATTCAATTTTTAGTAAAACATAAAGATGAAGAAGATGAGATAGTAATTCTTGACGACTATTCAGATAATGAAAAGACAAAAGAGATACTTGATACAATGTGTTCAATATATGAAATAACATTTGAACAGAGAAATCTTCATAAAGATTATGCTGGTCAAAAAAATCACTTGACTCGCATGTGTAAAGGTCAGTATATTATAAATATAGATGCAGATGAACTACCTAACAAATGGTTAATAAAAAATATCAAATCAGTATTGAATGCAAACCCAACAGTAGATTTATATTGGATACCACGGGTTAATACGGTAGACGGTTTGACACAAGAACATATACAAAAATGGGGATGGCAAATAAATAATAAGGGTTGGGTAAACTTTCCAGATTATCAAGGTAGAATTTGGAGAAACAGACAGAATATAAGATGGGAAAAACCAGTACACGAGCAATTAACTGGTTACAAAGAACATACATTTCTTCCACAAGAAGAAGAGTTTTGTTTCTACCATCCAAAAAACATAGAACGTCAAGAAAAACAAAATGAATTTTATAAGGGAATATAAATGATATTTTGGAGAATATTAGATAATCAGTTACATCCTGTTGATGATGTTGAAAAATTAGGTTTTGAAGTGTCGGAACAGATATATATTCCGGATGAGTATTTAAATAAACAGAAATTTATGGTTATGAGAACCGCTCACGGATTGGGTGATTGGGTAATCATATCTGCCATGCCACGACTACTTAAAGAAAAATATCCAAATTGCAAAGTCTATTTACCATCTATAAATTTACTTGAAAAATTATTTGGTGATATAAAAGACCACTGGGGAAATTGGGAAAATCCATTTAAAACTGTAAGTTATATTTTTGATAATAATCCTTATGTAGATGGATTTGTAGATGAAATAGACGGAGAAGTATTTCACGATCATTATAGAACATATAATGATAATAAATTAGACACACCCTTAATTAAACAGATGTTAAAGTTTTGGCAATTTGAAGATAAGGAAATGGAAGATTATACACCTGAATTTTATTGGACAGATGAAGAAAAACAGAGGGGTGATAGAATTATAGAGGAATACGCCGGTGACCATGAATTTGGAGGATTAGTTATTACTAGTAGATTTGAAGGACGTTCTACAACAACTGATACTATTTATGATGAAGAAGGTAATAAAATGATAATGACATCATTATTAGAAAAATGTGGTGATCTACCATTTTTTTATTACACTTACAAACAACCAAAGGAATATCCCTTTAGTTTTAATAAGTGTTTGGATATGAGACACATGGATACTCGGTTACAACTTTATATTAGAAGTAAAGCGAAACTTAATATTGGAACTCATTGTGGAATTATAGATGCTATATCAAGATATTCACAAGCATTTCAAATTCAGAGAGTTTTTCCATTAAACCAAAATGTGATAGAAGCAAATCACTATGTTAATAGAGATAATTATTTAGAAAAATTGGAGCTAATTAAATGAAGAGAGAATTTTTAGATTTAGGTAGACAACCTTTGGGGAATAAATTTTTGAACAAAGAACAAATTGATAATGAATTTTTTTATAATTTGAAAGTTGTATTTGATGAAGATACAAAGTTAGTTTCAATGAAAGAATTTGTTAAACCAGAATTAAATTTTAATGCTGAATATCCATATTGGACATCTAAATCTGTTCCCATGATAGAACATTTTAAAAATACTGCTAAAATGTTACAAAATGAATTTAACCCAAATAAGGTATTAGAAATAGGTTCAAATGACGGAACTTTTATAAAGAATTTTGATAAAGATAAGTCAATATGTGTAGAACCTTGTGGAAATTTTGCAAAATATACGAATGAGGAATTGAGTTATAAAACTTACGGTGATTATTGGACAACTAAATTATCAAAAACTATTAGAGATAATCATGGTAAATTTGATTTAATTTATTCTGCGAATTGTATTTCTCACATTAATGATTTAGATGGTGTATTTAAAGCTGTTAAAAATACATTATCAGGTAGAGGTATATTTGTATTTGAAGATCCATCTTGTCTATCAGTTTTACAGAGAAATTCTTATGATCAAATATATGATGAGCATCCACATTTGTTTTCTGTTACGTCTTTAAATAATTTATTGAAACTATACGGTTTAGAATTATTTAGAGTGGATAACCTACAAGTTCATGGTGGATCTAATAGAATATTTGCTAGACTTGCAAGCAATATTGAATCAGAAGATTCAGTTAGAGATAATTTAAAACGAGAAGAAGAATTTGGTTTGAATGATTTTGAAACTTATAAAAAGTTTGCTGATAGAGTTGATAAGTCAAAAGATGATTTGTTGGAATTATTATATAAAGCCAAATCAGAAGGTAAAAAGGTTTTAAGTATTGGAGCAACTTGTAAATCTTCTATTGTTTTCAATTATTGTGGTATAGATGAGTCATTAATGGAGTGTATTACAGACACAACACCTGATAAACAGAATTTATTACAACCTGGTACACACATACCAGTAGTAGATAGAAATTCAATTAATATTAATGATTATGATTATGCATTTCTTGGAGCGTGGAACTTTATAGATTATATTCGTGAGAACGAAACAGAATTTAAAGGTCAGTATATAACTCACGTTCCAGAGGTTCGTTGTGTATAAATATAAAGAAGAACTTAATTTTTATTTAAACTCCATTAATAAATTAGAGCACAATACTACTGATGATATATTGGAGTTCAATTTTGAATCTTTAAAAGACTGGTCGTCATTTCATGATATTGATTATATTAAAAAATGGTATAAGAAACAAGTAGATAGTTCAAGTATGACTGTTAAAGAAATACCATTAAATGAGTGTGAGGGTTGGATAGTTAAATCTGATAAGATTTATCACGAAAGTGGAGAGTTCTTTTCTGTGAAGGGGGTTGAGGTTAAATCAAAGACACGAGAGGCTGAGGGTGGTTGGTCTCAACCAATCATAGAACAAGTTGCAAAAGATAATCTATTGGAAGACGGTTTATCAACAGATGGTGGTATATTAGGAATCATAAGAAAAAGATTTGATGGAATTCCACATTATCTATTAGAAGCCAAATTTGAACCAGGTAATGTAAACTTAGTACAATTTAGTCCAACTTTACAAGCCACTCTTAGTAATATGAGTGCAGCACATAAGGGATATGTACCACACTATCTAAATTACTTTTTGAATACGGGGGAACATAAAGTTCATTTTAGTAATTGGTTATGTGAAGATGGTGGTAGATTGTATAATAAAAGAAATTTAAATATGTTAATTGAGATTGATAAACCAATAGAGATAGTCAATGATAATTTTATTTGGATGAGTTTGTATCAAATAAGATATTTTATAAAAAGATACGATTGGGTTAATTCTCATGTTCGAGGTATCTTTTCATTTATATAATAGGATAAAAATGATTGTTTATGAAGAAAATGATATATATGTAATCGAATCCGATACATATGAGGATGATAGAGGATACTTTTTAGAGTCTTACTCTGAGAAATATCTTATAGATGCTGGACTTAATCTCGATTTTGTTCAAGATAATATATCTAAGTCTACGAAAGGTGTATTGCGGGGGTTACACTACCAATTAAATAATCCACAAGGTAAAATAGTAAGGTGTATCAGAGGTGAAGTATTAGATGTATCTGTTGATATAAGATTTGGTTCACCCACTTTTGGTAAAGTCAATTCTAAGGTATTGAATGATAAAAATAACATATCTCTTTATATACCCACAGGTTTTGCACATGGATTTTTTGTGTTGAGTGATGAGGCTATATTTACTTATAAGTGCACAGATTACTATTATTTAGATGATCAGCATGGTATTTTGTGGAATAGTATAGATTTTGATTGGTCAAATAAAAATCCATTAGTATCAAAAAAGGATGGAATACTTCCAAAACTTTTAGAACAAAATAAAGAGTTATTACCCAAATATGAATAAAAAAGTTATATACACCGCAACATTTCCACATAAAAATAATATGGATTATTTTTTATTTGAACCGGAAGTTATTCCTGATGGTTATAATTTTGTATGTTTTACAAATAATACTAATCTTAAATCTGATGTATGGGATATTAGATTAGTTCATTCATTATATATAGATGGTGCGAGAGATGCTAAGAGATATAAAACCTTACCACATAGATATTTAAAAGAATATGATGAAAGTATTTGGGTTGATGTTGATGTAAAGATATCAAAGGATCCATCTAAACTGGTCGATGATTTATTGAGTGATACTAATTTTGCTATATTGAATCATGAGTTGTGTGGTAGGACTGTGACTGGTGATTTAAATGTAAGAAAATGTGTATATGAGGAAGCAAGATTTATTCAATGGTTAGGTGATCAAAATCCAAAAAAAGAATATAAAGATAATATGAACATTATACATTCTCAAGTAGATAGATATAGAAAAGAGGGATACCCTGAAAATAATGGATTGGCAAGAACAACCGTAGTATTTAGACGACATAATGAAGATGATGTTATTACTAATTCTGAAAATTGGTGGAGTGAGATGAAATATGGTAGTAGGAGAGATCAAATAAGTTTTAATTATGTTGCTTGGAAACAAAATTTAAAGTTTAACTATATACAAGAAGATATAGATGACAATGAATACTTTCATTATATGAAAGGATGGAGACAGAGACAATTACAATGAAAATAGTAGTTATTCCACCAAGAGATAAATTGGATTATTTAGCAGAAACAATTATAGAGGGGTTGTATAAGAATGGAGCGGATATTTATTCTTCAGATGCTGGTAATGGTATAAGAGCAGGGGATGTATATTCTGATAGGCAGATAGTAGAACATTCAAAGGATTGTGATTATATATTTGTAATTTGGGGTAAGGTAAAGAATCAATTTCCAGGACCTAAATATTATTTAGTTAATGAGATTAACAGAAAAGAAAAAACAGTTTATATTGATGGGAGTGAATGGACATATACTGGACGACCCGAAAAAGGACAACTGGTAGAATCTCGAACAGGGGATTTTACCCGACGCCGTGGAAATGCTTGGATTAATGAGTCCATGTATATAAAATCTAAATGGTATTTTAAACGAGAATGTTACGAACAGGATTTAGATAGAGGAATCATACCTTTACTTTTTGGATCGGTTGATAGAAATTTTTATAATAAAAGTGTTGAAAAGAAATATGATATATTTTGTTCATATGGGCATTTGAATGAAGGTCTGAGGAGAGAAACATTAAATTTATGTAGGAAGTTAAAAGATGAGGGATATAATGTTATTGTTGAGGGGGGATTTTCATACGAGGAGTTTAAGAAAAAATTGAAATCATCTTGGATTGGTATTGATGCTTGGGGTGGTGGTGATTGTTGCGCAAGACTTTGGGAAATATTAGCAAATAATACTATGGTAATGACTCAACAATATAATATTAAATTTCCAAATGATTTTACGGATGGAGAAAATATTGTAAAATATAAAACAATAGAAGAATTTGAATCAAAAATAAGAAGATATCTAAATGATAAAAATGAGATGGAACGAATATCAGAGAATGGGTATAAACATTTATTAAAATATCATACTGCACAAAAAAGAGTAGAATATATCTTGGATATTATCAATGAGTAATGATTTAAATATTTATATAACAACGTCAGATGCTTATCATCATTGTTTAAAACCATTTGCTTTTCTATTTAATAAGTTTTGGTCAAGTGATAAGAAAGTTACTTTTATTGGTTATAAAGAACCGCAAGTAATGTTACCTTCAAATTTTGATTTTATATCTCTTGGAGAACAAAGAGGTCCATCTTATTATTCTGAAGATTTAAGATCATTTTATGAGTCGATTGATGATTCTCATTTTATTTGTACGATGGAAGATCAATTTATTTTAGATTATGTAAATTTTGATGTAATAGATAAACTTTCAGAATATTTAGATAGAGAGAAAGTTGGTAGAGCTTGTTTGACTAATTCTATATTTCAATCTCACATGGGTAAAAAACATAGTGGTTATGATATACAAAAAGATTATGAAATAATTGAATATGGTCAAGGTTCGGAATTTAGAATGACTACTGAGTGGTCAATCTGGAATAAAGATTATTTATGTAGATATTTACCCAATGGATTATCACCGTGGCAGTTTGAAAGAGTAAATTCTCAAATATCAAAACATAATGGATATCATTTGATAGGATGTAGAAATAAAGTAGCTATTCAACATGCGGAAGCATTAAGGCGTAGATATTGGGGTAAGGATTTTGATTTTAAATTTGTGAATGAAGACATATATCTTGACAATAATATTGTAGAAGAAATGAAACAGGAGAAAATAATATGAAGACAGCTTTAGTATTAGGTGCGGGTGGTTTTATTGGTAGTCATATGGTTAAGAGATTAAAAAAAGAAGGTTACTGGGTCAGAGGGGTAGATTTAAAATATCCTGAATTTTCAGAAACAGAAGCTGATGATTTTGTAATTGGAGATTTAAGAGATCCTAAATTAGTGTCATTAGTTATTTTTAGTCCATCACAGCATTCAGAAGATGATGTTGGTGGTGCTTTTGATGAAGTTTATCAATTTGCAGCTGACATGGGAGGAGCTGGGTTTATATTTACAGGTGAAAATGATGCAGATGTAATGCATAATTCAGGTTTAATTAACTTAAATGTTGTTCACGAGTGTGTTAAAAAGAGTGTTAACAAAGTATTCTATTCTTCATCAGCATGTATGTATCCAGCTCATAATCAAGAAGATCCCGATAATCCAAATTGTGAAGAAAGTTCAGCTTATCCAGCAAATCCTGATTCAGATTATGGTTGGGAAAAATTATTTAGTGAGAGATTATATAAAGCTTATGAAAGAAATTATGGATTGAATGTTAGAATAGCAAGATTTCATAACATTTTCGGTCCAGAAGGAACATGGGACGGTGGAAGAGAAAAAGCACCGGCTGCTATGTGTAGAAAAGCTATAATGACAGAAGATGGTGATGAAATGGAAGTGTGGGGGGATGGATATCAAACAAGGTCATTTCTTTATGTTGATGAATGTATAGAAGCAGTTAGACATTTAATGGAATCTGATTTTACAGAACCAGTAAATATAGGTTCAGAAGAAATGATTTCAATAAATGAGTTTGCTCAAATGGCTATTGATATATCTGGAAAAAATATAAAAATAAAAAATATAGCTGGTCCAATTGGTGTGAAAGGTAGAAATTCAGATAATAGATTATTCATTGAAAAAATTGGTTGGAAAACAAAAAAATCATTAGTAGAAGGTATGACACAAACATATAATTGGATCAAAAGTCAAGTTATTGGAGAAATATAATGGAATTAATATATTCAAAAGTTGAACCAGATAAGTTATTACATATAATTCATAGAAAATCTGAATTTTATACAATAAAGGAAGGACATAGACGAGATGTAGTGGGAGAAAAAGAGTTTATTCAGTTATCTGCATTAAATATGGAAAAAGAACATACTTTCAGACCACATCAACATATTTGGAAACCAGGAGAAGAACACTGTATAGCTCAGGAGTCGTGGGTAGTTATTAAAGGTAGTGTTGAATGTAATCTTATGGATACTGATGCTACTACTTTATCTAAACCAATATTAAATCCTGGAGATTGTAGTGTGACTTTGGGTGGAGGACATACATATTTAATTTTAGAAGATGACACATTAGTTTATGAATATAAAACAGGTCCTTATAAAGGACAAAAAAATGATAAAGTATTTTTAGATGAAAATTAGAATAAATATATGATGAAGATTGGTCTATTAGGTCATTCGACCATTGCTAAAAAATCAATGATACCAGCTATCGAGAAGTGTGACTGGTTTATGTTAGGTGGGATAGGCGCACGAGACATCAGAACTGGAAATTCATACGAAGAAATTTTAGAAAGTGATGTTGATGCCATATATGTTTCTTTACCTGTTGGACTGCATTATAAATGGGGAAAGAAAGTTCTCGAATCTGGAAAACATCTTTTATTAGAAAAAACATTTACTGAAACATATAGACAGGCAAAAGAGTTATTTGATTTGGCAAAAGAGTTAAATTTATCTTGTATGGAAGCTTTGATGTATGAGTTTCATCCTTTACAGAATCAAATTGAATCATTGCTATCAGATGTTGGTAATATTAGAAGTGTTGAAGCACACTTTGGATTTCCACATTTTGAAAATAAAAATGATATTAGGTATCAAAATGATTTAGGTGGTGGAGCAATATTAGATTGTCTTGTCTATCCCCTAAGTTTTGTATTTAGAATTTTAGGATATGATTATACAGATTACGAACCTAAAATTTTTTGGGACATAGTAAATGATATTGACGAATGTGGTTATATTAGATTACAATATGATGATTCAATAGCAAATATATCATATGGGTTTGGGCACTCCTATAGAAATGAAATAACTATTTGGGGAGATAAATCAATTTTGACTGCAAAAAGAGTTTTCACCCGACCAAAAGATTGTGATGAAGATATCAAGATTTTAAAAAATGGAGAAGTCAAATCATATAAAGTAGAGAATACAGACCATTTTGTTGAAATGTTGAATAATTTTAAAAGTTATATTGATATGAATGAATCTACAAGTAAGAGAACATTAGAACGAATGAAATTTATAGAGAGACTTTAAAATATGATTAATTTACCTAATATTACTTTAATAGCTATTTCTTCAATTAAGATAGAAAGAACTATCAAGGCGCTCCAATATTCATGCAGAGGTATTAATTTTGGAGAAGTCAAATTTGTTACTCACGAGGATGTAAATCCAGACGGAATCACAGTGCACAAAGTTCCTCGAATTAACAGTACAGATGAATTTAGTAAAATAACAATATATGATTTACCTAAATATGTTGATACTGATTATTGTATATTGGTTCAACATGATGGATTTATAGTTCATCCTGAACAATGGACAGAGGAATTTTTAAATTATGATTGGATAGGTCCCTTGTGGACAGTCGGTCATAATTATTTTGATAAAAATGGTAACAGAATTAGAGTTGGTGATGGTATAGCACTAAGAAGTCAAAAACTTATGGGATTAGCTTCAAAGTTAAACTTACCTTGGGATCCATTTACTAATAATGGAGAACATAAACCTGGCTTTTGGGAAGATTCTTGGATTTGCGTGAAGAATAGACATATTTATGAAGAACATGGATGTAAATTTGCACCAATAGAAATGGCGGCTAAATGGGGACGGGAGTTACACACCCCACCAATTCCAGAAAATGAAGGAATTACACCTTTTACTTTTCACGGAAGAAAAGATCCATATATGAGTTTAATATGATAACATTTGAAAATATAGGACATTATGGTAGACTTTGTAATCAACTTTTTCAGTATGGTGTTTTGTATGTGGTTGCAAAAAAGAATGGATATGATTTTGCATTACCATCTGACAATTTTAAGGTTGTAGATTCTTCACCCAATCCGGTAATTGGTAAAAGAGATTATATGTTTTTACAAATATATGAATGTTTTAATGTAACTGGTAAATTATTACCTAAATCTGAAATTCATTTTAATAATACATTTGAACATGGTAAAGATTATTCTAAGTTTATTCCAGATGTATTTGATATAAATGATTACACTAACATTAAGGGATCTTTTCAATCGTATAAATATTTTGAAGGATTTGAAAATGAACTTAAAAAGGAATTTCAATTTAAAAAAGAAATAGAAGAAACAACTAAAAATTATTTTGATGAGTTAAAAAACAAATATAATGAAAAAATAATAACAGGAATTCATGTTAGGCGTGGTGATACAATAGGAAAAGATCATATTCATAATGGTCAGTTAGGTGGATGTTTAGTTTTACCAAATGCGGGTTGGTATAATAAAATGATGAAAAAACTTAAAAGTGATGATAATATATTTTTGATAATTTCAGATGATATAGAATGGTGTAAAGAGAATTTAAGAGGTGAAGATGTTATTTATTCAAAATTCAGTGCTCATAAAGATAGTAAAATTAAACTTGAGTATTTAGATTTATGTTTAATAACTTATTGTGATAATTTTGTTATGTCTTGTAGTACTTTTAGTTGGTGGGGAGCTTGGTTGAGTAAAACAGATGGAGATGTATTTGTTCCAGATAGATGGTGGGGAAGAAGATATTATAATAGAAATGAAAGTGATATTAGACTTCCAAAATGGAATTCAATAAGGGTAGAATCAGATTATGAAATTTGGGGACATGATGGAAAAAGATATTGATAAGAATTTTTTTAAAGAAAATATAAAAAAAGAAAACCCAACAATATTTGATGTTGGGACATTTGATGGGAGTGATTCTTTAGATTTTTTAAAGTTATTTGAAAATCCAAGTATATATGCATTTGAAGCAGATAAAAGATCAATAGACATTTTTAAAAAGTATGTTGGAGATAAACCAATCAATTTAGTAGAAACCGCATTATCTAATATAGATGGAGAAATTGAGTTTTATCAAAGTGAAAGTGAAACTCGCAGACACGATCGATATGATTATGAAAAAACTTGGTCAGCGTCAGGTTCAGTCAGAAAACCAAAGAACCATTTGAGTGTGTTCCCTGATGTGCAATTTAAATTAAATAAAGTAAAATCTACAAGATTGGATACATGGATATTAGATAAAGATATCAATCTAATTGATATTATGTGGGTTGATGTAAATGGGGGAGAAGAAGAATTTTTAAACGGTGGGTTAAATACTATAAATGAAAAGGTTAACTATTTATATATTGAATTTAATGGAGTTGGTGATAAAAAATTATATGAAAATTGTTTTAATGTTGAAGACATTAAAGATAAATTAACTGGTTTTGAATACATAGGTATTTATAATTTTATGGGAAATTTTGGAAATGTATTATTAAGGAATACAAAGTTATGAGTTTTAAAACAGTAAGTGATTTTGAAAAGAAGATATCTAAGTTTTATGGTGCACCTTATGCTGTTGCTGTTGACTGTTGTACTCACGCAATTGAGTTATGTTTGAGGTATCAAAATGTTAAATCAATTACAGTTCCCAAAAGAACTTATATATCTATTCCATTTTTAGCAAACAAACTTGGAATTGAATTGAGATGGAAGGATGAAGATTGGCAGGAGTATTATTGGATAGGTGGTACAAATATTATAGATGCATCTGTATTGTGGAAAGAAAATAGCTATATAAAAGGAACTTTTATGTGTTTGAGTTTTCAGTTTCAAAAACATTTAAGTTTGGGTAGGGGTGGTATGATTTTAACTGGAAATCATGTAGCTATGGATGAATTAAAGAAAATGTCGTATGATGGTAGATTACCAGATGTACCTTGGAGAGAACAGAACATACAAACTATGGGTTATCACTATTATATGAATCCAGAAATAGCACAGATTGGGTTGGATAAATTATCAACTGCTATAGAAACTAAACCGAGAAAATGGATTGTTACAGATTGGCCAGACTTAACAAAAATGGATGTATTTAAATGAAACCATTAATATCAGTTATTACACCAACACATAGAAGACCTGATTTATTATATAGATGCATTAAAGCTGTACAACTATCTAAATTAAAAAATTATGAACATATAGTAGTTGGTGATAATTGTCCTTTCGCTGAAAAAGTTGTAAATCTTTTTGATGATAATAGAATTAAATATTATTCAACACCGAGTCCACATATAAAAAATGTCGGTGCTGTTGGTAAGAACATTGGGATAAAAAATGCTAATAGTGATTATATTGTTTATTGTGATGATGATAATATTATTTTGTCTAATCATTTAGATATTATTTATAATGAATTATCTAATGGTACAGAAATTTGTAGAATAAATATGTGTGAGATAAATATTGATGTTGTTGGAAGTGGTTCTATAAAAAAAGTATTAAGTTATGGTATTCCTACTATTGAGGACATAACTGGTAGGATCCATAAGAATGATATGCAATGTTATGGTCATACAAAGAGTGTTATAGAATCAGTTGGTTATTGGAATACTTCAACTGAAATTAGTAAGGACAAAACTTGGTACAGAAATCCTGTCGGTGAGGATGATTATTTGATTAGGAAGTTTAAAAGATCTAATGTATTAGATAAGTTGGTTGACTTATCTGATGTCACATTTATTTATTTTGGAAGAGGTGCATGTGTGAATGGTGATGAAGAATATGATAAAAGTTTATCTAATGAAAAATTATTTGTATACCCAAAACTTATAGAGGAAATTATATAATGAACAAGAAAAAAGCATTTATAACTGGCATAAATGGGCAAGACGGTAGTTATCTTGCAGAGTTATTATTAGAAAAAGATTATGAAGTATATGGAATCGTAAGACGAAATTCTGTAGCGGAGCACCAAGAAAGTAGGATTGACCATTTGATAGGTAATGGAGTTGAAACAGAGTATGGTGATTTACTTGATGTTAGTTCATTGGAAAGAATGATAAGAACAATTCAACCTGATGAAATCTATAATATAGCAGCTCAAAGTCATGTTAGAATCAGTATGGATATTCCACAATTTACAGTACAGACAAATGCACTTGGTCTTTTAAATGTATTGGAGGCTTATAAAAATAATTGTCCTAATGCTAGATTCTATCAAGCATCATCTTCTGAAATGTTTGGTCGATCAGTAGATGAAGATGGTTATCAAAGAGAAACTACACCGATGCATCCTACAAGTCCTTATGGGTGTACAAAAGTATTTGGATTTAATATGGTTCAACATTATAGAAATGCATATGATTTATTTGCATGTAATGGTATTTTGTTTAATCACGAATCACCAAGACGAGGTTCTAATTTTGTAACTAATAAGGTGGTAAAGGCATCAGTGGAGATTAGTAAAGGACTAAGAGATAAACTCCCACTTGGTAATTTAGACGCTTATCGTGATTGGGGACATTCAAAGGATTATGTTAGAGCAATGCATATGATAATTAATCATACAGAACCAGATGATTTTGTATGTGCTACTGGAATTAGTAGATCAGTTGGTGATATGTGTAAGTATGTATTTAGTAAATTAGATTTAGATTATAAAAATTATGTGACACAGGACGAGAAATTTATGAGAGCTGAAGAACTTAAATATCTCCGCGGAGATGCTACAAAACTCAGAGAAACTTTTGGTTGGAAACCTGAATACACATTTGAAGCGTTGATGGATGAAATGATTGATTTTTGGCAAACAAAAATTTAACTTGATTTGTATTAGTAAAAAGTTGTATATTATAATAATAAATAAATTGGTAGGGTATTTAGCATGAAAGAAAAAGTTTTAGTTACAGTTCCTACTACGGCTAGTAGATTACCACTATTAAAAGAAGTTTTAGATTCAGTATATTTAAATCAAGATAAGTTTGATATTACAACTGTTATTGTTAAGAATGGAACATTTCCTAATGAAGAATATTATGATTTTGATTTAGGATATGATGTTATAAAATTAGAGTCTAAACCCGGTGGTCATATTGCAAAAGCTATAAATGCTGGTTTAGAATATATGACAGGTGAATTTGATTGGTGGATGTATCAAGAAGATGATTTAATTATTACTACTGAAAATTGGATGGAAAATGCTATATCTACCTATAAGTCTATCCCTAAATGTGGAACACTCGGAATTAGATTATTTGGTGGACAGCGAAAGTATAATCCACGAAAAGAATATACTATTGAATCTTTAAAAGTTAGAGATAAGGATATATTTGAAGTATATTGGTCGGGTGGAATTACCTTGATAAGTCGTGATGTTGTAAAGAAACATAATCTAAGATGTGATGAACATATGATGACTGTTCCAAACGCAGATATCAATTTACAATTAATAGAACTTGGATATGAGAATTGGAGACTCGAACTTGAAAATATTCATCATCACACACCAGGTGATAAAACTGGAACACCAAAGTGGAAACATGCAGATGTTAGTGTTGATATGAAACAAGGTGATTGTCAAATATATTTGAAATGGAATGATTGTGGTAATGAAAAGATACAAGAGTGGGTGGATATGGATACTGTAAAAGCAAGAGATTGGTTAATTTCACATGGTAGAAATAAAGAAAACTATAAGGAATTTGAGTTATGAATATAAAAGAAAATCCATTAAAAGTATTAGGACCCTTTGGTGACGAATTAGATGTTCAAGCCGTAAGAGAAGTAATAGAAAGTGGTTGGTGGGGTAAAGGTCCTAAAGTAGAAGAATTTGAGAATGAATTTGCAAAACTTGTAGGTGCAAAACATGCAATAGCAGTTACTAGTAATTCTCATGGTCAAGATTTAGTAATGAAAGCTATGGGATTCAAGGGAGTTGATGTTATTAATCCATCAATGTCATTTGTGGCAACTGCGGAAATTCCACTGTGGAATGATTGTACTTCTAATATAGTGGATGTAGATAGAGTTAACCTCAACATGACACCAGAAGAAGTCGAGAAGTGGAAAAAACCTGATTCAGAAGTTTGCATCGCAGTAAATAACGCTGGTATTCCCGCACCTATCGATGAGATACGAAAAGTATTCGGTGGATTTATCATTGAAGATTGTGCGCATAGTTGTTATACGGAGGGGGCAGGTACAAAAGGTGATGTGGCAGTATGGTCATTTCAGGCCGTAAAGACAATGCCAACCGGGGATGGTGGTATGATTACGCTTAATGATGATAAGTTAGCGAGTAAACTTAGAGAAATGTTATGGTTTGGAGTTTCATCAACTTGGAGTAGAGCATCGGATAAAAGTGGAACACGACCAGGTTATGCGTGGGATTATCAAGTGAATAAACTTGGATATAAATACTATATGATAGATATAATAGCAGCTCTTGGATTATCACAAATGAAAAAGTTACCACAATTTTTAGATACACGCAGACATATACAGAAAAGATATAATGAAGAATTATCTCCTATAATAGAAAGACCAGCATATTCTGATACGGTTCAATATTACTGTGCGAGATTACCATTTAAGATTACGAGTTGGGCCCCAGATAAAAGTGGTTATGCTGGTTACGGTAGAGATAATTTAATAAGCTATTTAGCAGATAAAAAGATACATACTTCAGTACATTTTAAACCGTTGCATTTGTATGAACTATTTAATGATACTAAAAAACAACTACCAGTTTCAGAAGAAGAATGGGTTAAATTAATTACATTACCATGTCACAATGGGATGACTGATGATGATATTGATTATGTTATTTATTGGGTTAATAAATTTATTGAGGAGATTTATGAGTAAAGATATGAAAGAATTTGATAAAGTGTTTTCTGATTTAGAATCGTCTCTTAAAGAAAGGGGTAAATATGTTACTGAAATAATTCATTTTAAAGAAGGTGTCAAACGGACATTTACAGGTATAGAAACAAAATCTATAAAACAGGGCCAATTCACCAAATTAAAACTAAAAGATGGTAGATATGTTTTAGTTAATGACGATAATGTATTGTGTGTAGAGGTATTCAGTGAAGATAAATAGATTAATTTTGGGTGACGGGTGGTTAGGTACTGAATTGGTAAAACAAACTGGGTGGGATTACATCAGTAGAAAAAAAGATGGGATAGAGTTTACAGATATAGATTCATATAAAGATTACTTAGATGGGTATGATGAAATTATAAATTGTATTGCATGTACCAATACTTATGATAAAAATAAAGAAGAAAATTGGAATATAAATTACATTGGAGTAGTAGATTTAGTAGATTATCTTACCAATAGAGGTATAAAACTTGTTCATTTTTCTACTGATTATGTATATGCTAAATCCAAAAAAAATGCATCCGAAAATGATGTTCCTATCCACGATTCAAATTGGTATACTTATACAAAAATAATTGCTGAACCATATATTGAACTGAGATTAGATAATTATCTTATCATAAGAGCGACTCATAAACCACGACCTTTTATGTTTGACAGGGGATTGATAAGTCAAGTTGGAAATTTTGATTATGTTGATACAGTTTCAAAAATACATATAGATTTAATTAGGGGAGATGCCGTTGGTATATATAATGTTGGAACTCATTTAAAGACTATGTATGAATTGGCTAAAATGACAAAGGATGATGTTGTTCCAACCAATGAAAAGTTTTATGATACAATGCCATTAGATGTTAGTATGAATTTAGATAAATTGAAGGAATTTTATGATAAAAAATAAAAAAGTTGCATTTGTATGTGCAATACATCAAAGTGAAGCACACAGACCAAATGGATTTGAGTTATTTAATGATTATTTAGAATCAATATATACTTCATGTAAGTATCCATTTAAATTATTTGGTTTTGACAATGAATCTGATGATAAATTTGAAGTTGAAAATTTATTAGATAATTTAGTTATAACAAGAGTAGATGACCAATATAAAGGTGGTTGTACATATACTTGGAATGAAGGAATTAAAATGGCAATAAAAGAAGATTATGATGCTGTCATAATAACTTCTGATGATCAAATATATGATGAAACAGTAAATGATTTTATTGATACTATTTTAACTCATGAACATAAAGACAACGCTATATTTGGTCCGTTAAGTAATAATCCAAATAATGATTATCAAAGAGCATATCAGCCAAATGGAAAGATTTGGGAAATTTCTGGTAAACCTACGGAAGAGTTAAATGGTTTTTGTCTGGCTATGACTAGAGAATCTATTCAACATAACTATTTTGATTCGGCTGGTAATTTTTTTAATACGGGTAAAGAATATATTTGGGGTAAGCAAGATGTTGAAGTACAACAGAGGGTCGAACATTCAATAGTTGTTGGAACTTGTTATGTTTATCACATTAAACAAGGTGGTTGGCGTGAAATAAGAGCGGGATTAAGAAGATGAAAAAAATAAAAGAAGAGTTACATTTAATAATTTTATGGAATGAAGATAACATTAGTGAAGTTGAAGGTGATATCAATAAGAGATTTAGAGTAGTTAGAAAGATTTCTGTACCATCTTTGGATAAAGAGGTTGGTCAAGAAAAACGTCTTGAAGTATTGAATGTTATTTATAGATTTGAACTACCAATGGAAAATCTTATATCAGTATCAAAGGGTACTCATCCAATGGTTGTATTTGTAATTATTGATGATAATCCGGTTTATGAATTGAAACAGACATCTCGACAATTTAAACATTTTAATAAAAATTTATTCGATTTGAAACATAAGTTAAGAAAAGGTCGGGGAAATTATATACATGCTACAGATAATATGGAAGAAACACATGATGACCTTAAAGTACTTTCTGAAGTTTTAGAAGATTCAAGTATCTATGATGAGTGGATCAAGCAGAGACCAACTTTCAACAGCTTAACAGATTATTTTGAAGAACTAAATTCTTATGAGGGTTTAGAATATGTTGTTATGAGAAATTTTGATAATTATCCAGATAAAGTACAGCTTGATGAGCATGCTGATATAGATATTTTAACTAATGATTATTTTTTATTCAAGGCAATATCTGGAGGTAAGGCGAGAAAAGGACCTATGGTTGAAGATGGTGGATATAAGGTATGTAATAAAGTTAGAATTGACAATATAGAAGTTGATGTAGATGTTAGACATATGGGAGATAATTATTATTGTACAGATTGGGAAAAGGATATATTAGATAACAGAGTTCTTTTTAATGGATTTTATATTATGGATGATGCTAATCATTTTTATAGTTTAATGTATCACGGTCTTTGTCAAAAAGCACCAGGTGGTTTATCAAACACCTATAAGAAAAAGTTTTTAGATTTTGAACCTAAAATGAATGTGAGTATAAATGAATCTAATGTACACAATGAAGGATTTCTTTTTAGTACTTTAGATAAATTTATGAAAGAAAAAAATTATGATTATATCAGACCAAATGAGTTATCAATTCCATTTAGGACTATGACTCCACCGGATGTAGATGATATAAAATTAATTAAAATAAAATTAGGTGGAATAAATGAATCTACTTATTTTGATGGTGATGAATATGAATTTGTAGAAACTTGGGAAACTAAAACGGTTGAAACCGAAGAGCAGTGTAAGGCTGAAAAATATGATATTTCTAAGAAAGATAGATATTATTTTACTGGAAGATTTTGTAGATTTCTATGTAGCAAAGATAAAGATTATGGATATAAAATTTTTATAGATGAAGGACTCAAGAAAAAAGAAATAAATTTACTATTCAACATACAGAATTTACTTTTTAGAAAAGGATTCGCTCCCAGAGCACACGAAATTATAAAATGTCAGGATGATTCTCGGGAATATTTCGCTATAAAGATGGACAATATCAAAGGAACTCATGTTCAACCAGATGAAAAATGGATAGATAAATTGATAGAATTTTGTGAAAGAAATAAAATTCATAGAGAGATACGAAGTATTAAAGATGATTGTGTTCCTAAAAATTGTATACGGACCGATGATGGTGAAATTTATTTGGTAGATATAGATCAGAGATATAGAATGAACACGAAAAATATAGTTTTTATACCAAATATAAATTTAGGAAACGGCAGAAGCGATTCCTATCATTATTCAGTAAAGAGCTGGAAACATTGGTGTGAAAAGAATAATACAGATTTAATTGTATTGGATAATTTGGTATTTCCTATTGAAAGAATGAAAATAACATTTCAAAGATATTATTTATTTGATATTTTAGAAGATAATAATATTGATTACAATCAAATATTAATGGTTGATGCTGATACAATTGTTCATCCTGATTGTCCAAACTTTTTTGAAGAAACTGAAGATAAATATTGTGGTGTTGCGGTTGAAGGATGTCATGAATGGGTAAATAGAAGTATCAATAATTATCATAACTATTTATTTAAAGACCAAGAACCAATTAAGCCGTGGGAATACATAAACGGTGGATTTCAGATAGTAAATAAAAAACACAAACAATTTTATCAAGACGTGGTTAAATTTTATTGGGAAAATTCAGATAAATTATTATATGCACAAGAAAACTTTAAAGTTGGGACAGATCAAACACCAATTAATTTTTTATTGCGTAAATATAATATTGATTTAAAAATTCTACCTCAATGTTATAATCTACAAGATTTATCTAGAAAGAATTTATTATATTTACACGAAAATTGCTGGTGGACCGATGAACTTCATTTTTTAAAATCTGGTTGGATGTATCATTTTAATTCTATACCACAAAACTCAATGAAACGAGATGCTAACTATTGGATAAAAAGAACATACGAGGAATTATATAAATGAAACGAGTTTTAATAACTGGTGGTGCTGGAACGATAGGTAGGGCATTTATAAAAAGATATCAAGACAAATATAAGTTTTATAATATGAGTAGAAATGAAAGCTCTCAAGCACAACTAAAAAAAGAGTTTCCAGAATCAGTGAATTATATTGGTTGCGTTGAAGATATAGGTAGCGTGTATAGGATATTTGAAAGTGTTAGACCTGACATCGTAATACATGCTGCGGCTATGAAACATATAGATATAATAGAACACGAACCCATACAAGCTTGTAATATCAATGTTGTGGGTAGTTTAAATATAATATCAGCATCTAATAAATACAATGTTCCAATAACTATAGCGGTTAGTACGGACAAGGCTTGTTCATCTGGAAGTGTTTACGGTGATACTAAACATCTTATGGAGAGATGTTTTATGAATGCTAATGGTGAGGGTGTAAGATTTTCATCTTGTCGTTTTGCTAATGTAGCACATAGTAATGGTTCAGTATTACCATTTTGGTTGGGATTAAAAGAAAAGGGATTACCATTAAAACTTACAGACCCAGAGATGAACAGATTGATATTCACACAAAGAGATGCTGCTGAACTAATAATGAAGACTATAAAATATACTGAATTATTTGGAGGTGGATTTGTTGGTTCAACTAAAATGAAAACAACCAACATGTTAGATTTGGCTAAAACTATATCAAAAGATATTGAGATTGTTGGTAAAAGAGATGGTGAGAAAGTAAATGAGGATTTAATAAGTGAGAAAGAGTTACCATATACTTACGTGAGGGGTGATTATATAATGATCAAACAAGAAGAGAATTGTGGTAAGAGTAGTTGTGGACTTTTGAATAGATTAGAACATCCATACAATTCATTTACTGCAGATAGGATGACAAAAAAAGAAATGGAGAACTTAGTTTGGAATACAAAATAGCTTGGTTTACGGAGGGTGGTTGGCAGGGTAAAGTGCCGAGAAGTCATCCAAATATGAGAAATGATATGGCTTGGATGCATTCGTTTGACGTTGATCATTATTCTATCTACAATTTACACCAAATTCAAGAAAAATATGATTTAGGCATAGTTACTGTTCCAAAAACAAATATAGATAAATTATCTCAATATCCAGTAGTTGAATCTATAAAAAAGATGTGTAAAAAAGTAGGAACTATGCAAGAAGGACCCCATTGGTATTTTCAGGATTACTCAATGGAAGAACAAATTTGGTTTTATAATTTATTAATGGAAATGGATTTTATTTTTTGTCACAATGAAATAGATGTAAAATATTATAAAGGATTGGTAAATAAGAAATGTTATGTAAATCCAACTTTGATGATTGAGGATTATATAGAGGAGTCAAATGATAAATTAGAAGCTGTAATGATTGGTGGTAATATGGTTAGGTGGTATGGTGGATTTGATTCTTATGTAATAGCTCAGGAGTTAGGAGTTCCAATATATGCTCCATCAATGGGAAGAAAGATAGATAGAGAAGATGAGATGGATATAAATCATCTACCATATATGACTTGGATAGAATGGATAAAAGAAATTAGTAGATATAAGTATGGTGTTCACTTGATGCCTACTTGGGCAGCTGGTACTTTTACATTGAATTGTGCTTATTGGGGAATACCATGTATTGGTTACAGAGGATTAGATACACAAGAAAAATTACATCCATCATTGAGTGTAGAATGTGGAGATTTGAATGGGGCTAGAACATTAGCACACATGCTCCGCGATGACAGCGATTTTTATATAAAATGCAGTCAAGAATGTAAAGAACTTTATAAAAAAAGTAGTTTTACAGAAAAAGAATATATTTATAATATGAACAAGGTTATAAAAGAGGTTATGGATGAAGAAAATTAGTTTTATACAACCAAGTAGAAACAATCTTAAATATCTTAAATGGTCTTATAATTCTATTAGAAAGAATCTTGGATACATACATGAAATATGTATGGCTGATGATTTTTCAACCGATGGAACTTGGAAATGGATGCAAGATACTGCAAAGAAAGATAAGAATGTTAAGATACATAGGAATGAAGGTCCAACGAGATTAGGACATACAATATTATATGATACATTGATTAATGATTATGCTACTAATGATATTGTTATGATATATCATGCTGATATGTATGCACTTCCGGGACTTGATAAGGAAGTAGATAAATATATAAAACGAGGTGTAGTAGTTAGTGGTACGAGGATAGAACCACCACTGCATCCAGATGGGCCTGAAAAGATAATAAAAGATTTTGGTATAGAACCAGAAGAGTTTAAAGAACAAGAATTATTAAATTGGTTTAATTCAGATAGTGAATTTACTCATGAGCCAACAGAAGGTATATTCGCACCTTGGGCTATAATGAAAGAAGACTTTCAATCTATTGGTGGTCACGATCCACTATATGCACCACAATCAAAAGAAGACTCTGATATATTTAATAGATTTGTGTTGGCTGGGTATAAATTAGTTCAGACTTGGGAAGGTTTTGTATATCATATGACTTGTAGAGGTTCACGATTTGCAGATGGAGCTAAACGTAACCCGACAGGTGAGGTATTTATGAAGAATCGGGAAACAGACGAGTGGTTGCAACAGAACAATAGGTCTACTCGTAACTTTATTCGTAAGTGGGGGCATTTTGTTAAACATGACACGTTAATGAAACCCATTATACCGCCAAAGTATAATATAGGATTTGTTGTTAAGAATTGTTCATATGAACTATTGTATGAGTTAGAACCTTGGTGTTCTAATCTATATATAAATCCAGAACATATATCTGGTTACATTGGTATGGAACAAGATAATACTTTGTTTAATTTAAAAGATAGAGTGAAATATATCAGTGATGAAGTAACTAATGATATAGTGGTTGAGTTTGATGGTAGGGAGATGACACCTGAACAATTTAATTATATAGCACAACTACCAGATATAATTAAAGATAGTGGAGAAATTGGTGAAATGGAATTAGGAATATTTAAAATAACAATTAATAAAATAGAAACTTATGAAAAGGATTTAGTTAAATGCGAGTATTAGTAACCGGTGGTGCTGGATTTGTTGGCACTAACTTAATTAAAAGATTATTGAATGATGGGCATAAAGTTGTATCTCTGGATAACTACAGCACTGGTTTTAAAGAGAATGAACAAAAAGGATGCCAGTATTTTGATTTAGATATAACTAAAGTTAGAGATTATTCATTTTTTGCGGATAAACCAGATGTTATATTTCATATAGCGGCTTTGGCGAGAATACAACCATCAATATTTTCACCAAAAGAAACAATTGAGAACAACTTTAATGGAACTTTAAATATATTAGAATACGCGAGAAAGAATGATATTGAAGTTGTTTATGCTGGGTCAAGTTCAAAACATCACGGATTGTATGGTAGTCCATATGCTTGGTCTAAATATGGTGGTGAAGAGTTGTGTAAATTGTATAGTGAAGTTTATGGGTTGAGTACAACTATATGTAGATTTTATAATGTGTATGGTCCTTGTCAAATTTTGGAAGGGGAATACGCTGCTATTATAGGTATTTTTCAGACACAATATTTAAATGGAAAACCACTTACTATTACGGCTGATGGAGAACAAAGGAGAGACTTTACTCACATTGACGATATAGTTGATGGTTTAATTAGATGTACTGGAAAAGATTTTAGAGCGGAAGAATTTGAATTAGGTAGTGGTGTTAATTATTCTATAAATGAGTTAGCGGACATGTTTGGGGGTATAGAAAAAAAATATATACCACCAAGACCTGGTGAATATGATAAAACTTTATGTGATTATTCAAAAGCAGAAAAACAACTGGGTTATAAACCAAAAGATAATTTAAAAAAATATATTAAACAATGGCTGGAGGAAAACAAATGAAAATGGGAGTAGTGGGACAGGGTTTTGTAGGAACTGCAGTAAAAGAAGTTATGTCAAATTACTATAAAGTAAACACATTTGATATTAAACAAGATTGCACTTGTGATACTTTGAGAGAACTTGTAACTAAATCAAATATTATATTTGTATGTGTTCCGACACCAATGGATATAGATGGTAGTTGTAATACAGATATAGTCGAAGATGTGATTTCAGACATAAATGATTCGGTTCAAATAGATAGGTTAAATCATAATCCAAAAACAGATAAGATAGTAGTTATTAAGTCTACAGTTCCACCAGGCACCACAGATAGATTAAATAAAGAGAATAATAATGTAACTGTTATATTTAATCCAGAGTTTTTAACAGAGGCTAATTTTGTTGAAGATTTTAGGAATCAAGATAGAATCATAATAGGTGGGGATAGACCAGCAACAACAAAAGTTAGACAGATGTATTCAGTTGCATTTCCAGAAACACCAATTGTAAAAACAGGTTCAACTACTGCAGAAATGGTCAAGTATATGACTAATTCATTCTTAGCTGTAAAGGTATCATTTGCAAACGAAATAAAAATGATATGTGATAAGTTGGATATTGATTATGATAAAGTGGTGGAGTATTCAATTTATGATGATAGATTGGGCAAATCACATTGGTCCGTGCCTGGACCTGACGGACATTGTGGGTTTGGTGGTAGTTGTTTTCCAAAAGATATAAATGCTCTTATTAAAGTAGCTGAAAAAATGGATATTCCACCTAATGTAATTTCAGCTGCTTGGGATACTAATTTGAATGTTAGACCAGAACAGGATTGGAAAGAATTAAAGGGTAGAGCTGTTGTTGAAGATGTAATTAAAAAAGATAGAAAAAGGTGGGCCGGTTAAATAAAAAGCTTGGTTTATATAGTTAAAAAGTAGTATATTATAACATAATGGAGTATGAAAATGAGTAAGATTGATCCTAAACAATGGGATGATGAACGAGAACAAAGGAGACGTGACAAGCGTGAAAAGAAGCGTAAACGACAACAAGAAAACAAAAAAAAGAAAAGGAAAGATAAATGGTAAAAAAATCTATTTTATATATATTTATATATACATTATTAGTAGGATGTAACACACAAAATCCGTTAATTAATAGTGGGTGTGAGACGGATTGTTATTTGGACATAGAAGCACCAAGTTTACAATTGGATGAAAATGGTTATTACCACATAGAATGGTTAGAAGGTTATAATCAAACATTTAGTACACTGGATGCTAGTACAGGAAGTAATTTTTTAGTTCAAAAAGTGTACTGGAATTGTGATTCCGGTATAGAATATGGTGGTGAATTTGTTAGTTGTGTTAATCCAGCATCTTATACTGATAATGGTGTTGCTCATACAGTTTTAGCTGTCTGGGAAGAGATGATTGGAGATACAATAACAGTATATGCTGGTTATTACGATGATTGTAGTAATGAGCATAAGGATATAATAAAGGTGATAGTCATAGATAATGAAATATAATATAGGTGATTCAATATCAATCAATAATACAAATTGGACAATATCTGAACATCGTATGGGTAGAGGTAGAGAATGGATATATACTTTATCCCACGAAGATACAGATGGTAGTTATACAACTATGAGTTTAAACGAAAGAGCTATGGATGGGTTAAAATTAACTGGTGGTATGATGGGGAGTAAGGATGAAACACAAAAATAAGGATGGTATATCTTTAAATTATACAAGTGATGATATTCATACAAGATTGGTAAAAGAAGTTGTTGGTGAAGCTATAACAATGTTAGAAGATTATAAAGTTGCTGATGTTGTAGATTTTTTAAAAGAGAATTTTGATTTAAAAACAGTAGAGGATTATATAGATGAGTAATACGGGCGATAAATTAGGTCCTTATATACAAAAACTAATGACAACGGTTCTTGATAATAAGGAAGATGACTTTGTAAAAGAATTGGCCTTAACTGAATTAAATCGGTTAAAGGTAAACATAGATGAATTTTTAGTTAAACATTATCAGGTAGATGATGTGGCTGAAGAGAAACCAGAAAAACAACTGTTACAGGAGGACAAAGAAAATGTCAGCGATAAGTAAAGAAGGTTATGAACAAATAAAGGTAATCAAGAATGCACTTGATTCAATGTATGATAAATTAGAAGCTAGTGGTCAATTTAACTCAGTTCAACAGGAGTTTGAAGCAATATCCGGCATCGTAGAACAAGCCGGAACTTGGATGGAGGTATAAGTTATGACACCAACAAACAATCAAGCAAATGATAGATACAATCCACCTGGAAATTTAAGTGAAGATTTTGAAAAGTTCAAATTTTCAGACCTTGATGTAAATGATTTGTTTTGGCAAACAAATCAACCGGGTGTTAACATACCCTGGCGTAAAATAAGTCCAACACAGGGTAGAAATTTAAAGGCAGAGACAAATCATAATTTTAATCCGAACACAGTAGTATGGCAGAAAACATAATGTCTGATAGGTCTTTCATTAGACCAGTTCGTATTCCAGGTAAGAGATTTGTTTTAACTAAAGGTATGATTGAGGAATCTCAAAAACATTCTAAATCAAATATGGAAGCGGCTAGGTGGTTGAAGGTATCTTATAATACTTACAAGAAATGGGCTAAGTATTATAACTTGTTTGATCAACATTTAAATCAATCAGGTTTTGGTGTTAAAAAAGGTTGGGCTACCTATAAAATAAATTTAGAAGATATATTTGAGGGTAAAAGAAAATGCAATTATACATTACCAATGTTAAAGAAGAGAATGGTTTTAGATGGATATGCTAAAGAAGAGTGTTACAGTTGTGGTTGGAATGAAGGTAGAGTTACAGATGGTAAAATCCCATTAACGATTGATTTCATTGATGGGGAGTCAGAAAATAAGAGTTTGGATAATATGAGATTATTATGCCCGAATTGTTATTTTGTACATAATGGTTTTTTTCACAATTCAAAGAAATTCGTAAAATGAAAATAGGTGACAAAGTAAAAATTATAAAAGATATACCAAGCATAAATGGTATGTTATATGTTGGAACTATTGTAAAGATAGATGAGATAACACTCGGCGGTAATCCCGTCAGAGGTAACATTAGGGTGGTAGATGATCTTGGTAAAATATGGTGGGTAAATAAGGAAGATATAAGTGGCTAAGAAGAAAAAAATAGATTTGATGACTAAAGAGCAAGAAAAAGTACTTCAAGATATGGTAAATAATATGTTAGATATAGCATCTAATGTTGTTGAAGAATATGAGAATTTAGATTTATCGGAATTGTCCGAATTAAGCGGAAGTATAACACAGATCAATGAAAGTAGTCCATTTTTAGATGAGGTATTTAAGGGTGATACTTGGAAAAAAGTTATAAAGAACATACCACCATTACCTAAAACTTCCAAAGACGATAAAGAAGATGATTCTGAATGAGTTTATAAGGGAAGCTGAAAAAAATCAAATGATAGCCGCTATACTTAAAGATCATAGGGTTAAAGTCAGAGTTATATATAAACCCATTAAAGATTATGCATACTATGTATTGGGTAAAGGAGTTCTTGAAATATCAAATAAGAAAGGCGTTATTAGGAATGAAAAAGATTTTTTAATTACAGTCCTTCATGAAACATGGCATGCAGTTCAGGCCACGAAGATGGGGTGGAGAAAATTAAGAGATTCATATGAGTTGGAGATAGCTCATTGGCAATCAAAAAATCCAAAAGACGTGGATGGTTGGATGAGAAATAAGCGTAAAGAAATTAGTTTTGAGAGAGAAGCTGAAGAATACGGACAAAAAAATTGGAAACAATGGTATAATAAATTTAAAAAACAAAACTTAATCTAATTATAGGAGAAAATAAGTTATGACAAAAGAAGAAGTATTAGAGGCGGTGGTAGAAGAACCTACTAAAGCAGAGGAAATAGAAGAAGAATTATCACCCTGGTACGTTTTTTGTTCAACTGGTTGTGGTTTCTGTAAGAAAGCTGAACCGGTGGTAGAAGAGCTAAATAATGAAGGTTATGATATTCTTACTCTTGACATTTCTGAACCAGATAATGCAAAATTAAATCAAGAACTTAAAGATGAGTATAAAACTCAATGTGGTACACCCTGGTTTATCAATGCTGAAACTGGTAAGGGTATTTGTGGTTATCGTGAAAAGTCGATTGTTAAAAAATGGTTAGATGGAGAAGATATTCCAGAACCACCACGACCAACAGGAGCTCCACCAAAAACACCATTTTACGGCTCAACCAATAAAGAAAATATTGATTGGAAAAAAGGATATAATAAGTGGGTTAGAGATAATAAGCATATGCCCAAAGATTGGCAAGATAGACAAAAATCAGCTAATGAACTTATAGATGGACCTCGAGCAAAATCAGATCCACCAAGACCACCCATGGGCCCTCAAACTACTGATAAACAATTTGATGATTGGGGTGAACAAATGAAGGATTGGCAAGAACAAAATAAACATCTTCCTAACCTACAGCCAGTAGACAACATGATTCAAGGTATGAAACAGAGAAGAGATCAAATGGCATCAAATCAAGGGGCACCTGTACCACCAGCTCCTCCTGTTATTAATAATAATGCTCAACTGAACACATTAGATGCTAAAGTTCAGTCCCTTGAAGTTAAATTAGATAGGATATTATCTCATTTTGGTGTAAAATAATATATGAAAACTCGCCCAAAGGTCAAAAAAGATAGAGAGGCCACTCAAGAAGAATTAGAATGTATCAAAGAAACTGAGGAAATGCTGGAGGGAGAACAACAACTCCCACCAGCATCTCAGATGGTTCGTAACATAGCAACAGATCATTGGAATTCTTTAAAGGCGTGGGTAAAAGGTTCACAGGTCATAGCACCACAAGAAATAGCACAAAAAAGGTGGGAGATATGTAAACAATGTCCTCATCTATTATATGATGAGACTAATCCAGATACGGGAAAACGAGATGGTCGTTGCACTCACTGTGGATGTTTTATGAACATAAAAGTTCACTATGTAGTATCCAAATGTCCCGTAGATAGATGGACTGCTGAATGTAAATGTAATGAAGAAAAGGATTGTGAAGACTAAATTATATAAATTATTATTTTATTTTGTGGTTATAACTCATCATTTGGGATTTCTTGGATTTATTATATCAGTTCCATTGTTAATCATAAAAGAACCACCTTGGGTATCTTTACCATTATTAGCTTGGATAATGTATCTTGGTTTTAGTAAAGTATTAGATTGCCCGTATACTAGATTAGAGAACTATTTAAGAAGAAAATTAAACCTACCAGAAATAAAAACCTTCCTAAAACACTATTATTTGAAAAAATAACTGTTACATCTTGTTACAATTTAATTAAAGAAAAAGCTTGACTTATGTCAGGTTTTTGTCGTATATTATAGTGTAAGGAAATGAAAGAATTAAATAAAATAAAGGAAAATAAAATGAGTTTGAATGTTTTAGTATTAGAAAGTGTTGGTTCTTGTATAGACGAGGATGGTATTACTTACCCACTTAACGTGGATGGCACTCCAGATATGGAATGTGGTGTTGATTGGTTAGATACTACTGATGAGTGGAGTGAATCTTTATCAGAGGAAGATACTGGATTATTAGATGATTGGTTATTGAAAAATAATTATAAAGTAGAGGTAAATAAATAATGAATGTACCTCAATTTATACAATCAAATAAACATATAATGGATGGTGTTTACGATAAACAAGGTTTATGTAATGAGTGTGGTGAGCATAAAGCTGTAGTAAATTATAATGACAGAAACTATTGTAATTGGTATTGTGCTAAAAAAAATAATTAAATTAATTTAAAAAAAAGCTTGACATAGGTATCTAAAGATCCTTATATTATAGGGTAAGATGAAAGAGAATTTAAATATAAAAGGAGAAAATATGAATAATAATGATTGTACTATAAATGGGATGTATTCACCAAATATGGATAACTTAAATGGTACACCAAGTTGTGATATATTTGGTTATTTAATGGCTTCGGTTGGTGTTACTAATAATACATCAGAAGAAGATGTAGTTGAAATGTTATATAAATTAAAGAATAGAAGTAGTAATTTTGATTTATATATATCTACTATATTAAAAAACATTATCGGTTATGGTGATATAGATGATTATATGGAACACCTTACTGATACACCTAATGAGTTTATTACAGCTCAAGGTGAAGTGGTTTCAGTATCAGATTTAAGTGAGATAATATAATGTACATTGAAGAATCAATATGGGGTTATGTTATAATGATTGGCATAACATTAATAGGTTTAATTTATCAAGAAATAAAGGGGATTAACTAATATGAATGAATTAGAATGTAAAACTGAAAATTGTAATGAAACAGTAATGTGTGATGAAGGAGTTGTAGCCGTTACTTGTTATATGTGTTGTGCGACAATAGGTACTTGTTTGGAGAATACTAATGATTAATGGAATAAAACCACTACCATCAGTAAGTGATTTTGATTCAGCTTTGAATAGATTAGTTGAGAATATACATAAAGATTTTGACGGTTGGAGAGGTAATGTTAGTTATAATCATGGTGATAATTTTGAAAGAGCTAATATAACCATAAAACCTGGTAGGAAATTTATAAAGATAATTAGAGATAATTCAGTATGGGGATTTGTGGCTAAATCAGATGGAACTCACAAAGGTGTTCCAATGAAGATGGGTGATGTATTAAAAGCTGCGGGTTGGAGTGCACCAGCCAAACATACTCGTGGTAATATATTTGATGACAATCAAGACTATTTCAGATGGACTGGTCCAAACTATTTATAAGGAGAAATAAGTTATGACAATGCAAGAAGTACTCGATAGAGTAAATGATATAATTGATAACCATAATCATCACGAATTGGATTTATTAAGGTCTGATTTAGAAGATGATATAATATGGGAAAATAAAATGAATAAATATAAAGAAAAAGCTTGACTTGATACCATAAAGATCCGTATATTATAGGGTAATGAGAAATGAGAAAAATAAAGAATTGAGAGAAATGAAAGATTTAACCTTCGAAAATGTACCAGAGTGGACTTATTGGAGAAACCCAAAAACAGGCACTATATTAACTTTAGGTATTTTTAGAAACAATGGTTATGAGAACAATCCAAATCATTTAAGTATGAGTACTTCCAACACAAGAAACGAATTAACTTACTGGTATACTTGGGATGAAATAGTTGAGAAATTTGAGTATTTAGGTGAGTGTGATTCCAATGATTTTTATGTAAATGTGTTGGGTAACAAAAGACTTTATAGAGAGTTTAAATTAGCTAAAAGTAGATTACCTTATTTAAGAGGTGCTTTAAAAAGAGAACCAGATGCGGGGCATGATGTTGAGTTAGAAAAAATGTTATCGTATGTGGAAAAATATAACAATCTAGAATCATTTGAATTTGATTATGGATTTTAATAAAGGAAGAAATAAAATGACAGAATTAGAAACTTTAATGTTAGATGTAACAAATACCTTAAACCATAATGGTTTTGATGAGGTAAAAGCAGTACCAAATAACACACAATTTAGTATTCGTGTGAATTATTGGGATAGAATTCCAGTTTCATTGATAGAAACAATGGAACAATATCATAGTATTCGTATTACAGAAACCGATTGGGAAGATGAAGATTGTGGCACATTATATCGTTATCTTGTAGAGGTTGTAGATGAAGATTGTGGTTATACTATTGATGAACTTAATGAATTAGATTCTAACTACACAGAAGAAGCGATGTATTTAGAGAGTGTTGGTATTGATGATGATGTTGAGTGGGGAGTTGCCTAATTGTTTTATCGTAAGATTAAACCTGAAACTAAACGGAAGAATAGAGAGGAATATAAGAATCTCTATCTTACTGAAATAAAATGGTTGAAGGATAACTTAACTCTTTTAAAAGATGATAAGTTTATGATAGATATGTACACTATTCTTATTACAGGATCTCGTAAGATGACACCTAAAATGATTGAAGCAGTTAGAAAGAATATGAATAGTCCTCAATATGATACAGTTCATATGATTGAAAGACAAGAGAAAATTAAACCTATTTTAGAAAAGATAAACATGGTTTTAGAACTTGTTAAGGGGGTGGATGAAGGTAAGGATGATTATTATATAAAGAACTATTCAGCTTTATCATTTGTCTCATCCATTATGAGTCAGTTAAAGAACAGAGGTAGGTTATCGGAGAAACAGATGGCTGGTTTAAATAAAGTTTATAAAAGATATATTAAAATGAAAGGAAATAAATAATGGCTCAAACAATATATATGTTATTCGTATCGTTTTGTTTATTCTTTATATCAATATGTGGTTTAGGGATAGCAACTGCTATGTGGCGTAAGAGTGTTAACGAATGTAAATGTGTATGTAAGGAGTGTAAATGTTGCAATTAGAATTAGCACAACTAACTGATATAATAAAAGCCTATGATATGATTGTTACTGCTAAATCTTCAGGTTTAGATTTTTGGGAAGGTTTGATTTTAATCTTATTTATATTAAAAGATGTAGCCATAGTAGGTGGTATATTAGGAACAATAATTTGGTATGTGAAAGGAAAAAATGAAACCAACTAAAACAACTTGGACTAAAAGAACAAAAGCGGCAAAGAAACCTCGTAAGGTTAAAGTAAAAAGAGCAGTAGATGCAAAATCACCATTAGGTAGATTACTTAAATTAAAGTATCGTATCAATGATGCTTACAATCACCGTCAAGAAAACGATGGAGAAACTAAATCTGATAAGACTTGGGTTATGGAACAAATAAGTGATTTGAGAAATGGTGGGTGGTTAAGTGCAACTAAAATGAAAGTTGCCAATGAATTATGGAAGAAATATCCTAAAAGTGCATAACAAATATAAAATATTAGATAAATTACTTTCATTAACAGAGAGAGTTTCATATTCACCACTTGATAATACAAAAGATTTAAATTGGTGTAAGAGATTAAGGGCTGAAGTTAGAGATAATGATTCTTTTCCAACCAAAGAAGAATTTGATATGGCTAATTTAATGTGGAAGAAATATAATGATAATGGTGGTGTAGAACCAACAAATAAAAATATGTGGAAACTGATTGATGGTATGTTAACACAAAAAAATCCTACAAAGATAGGTGCTATTAAATTATACAGAAGGTTTGTTGATAGCACATTAAGAGAAGCCAAAGAGATGGTGGATGCAAGAGAAATTAAAATAAAAAAGGGGTGGTAAATGCCGGGTAGTAAAAAACTAATAGATATAATAGATGAAATGAATCTCAAAGAAGATACTACTAACAAGATGGTGGTGGATAAATTAAGTAGATTGGCAAAACTTATACTTGATGTGGATAAAATCAATATGACCAATTCAGATTTAACATTTGTTAATAACATGATGGAAGATTTAATAGAATCACCACACCATAGAATTACAAGATTAGAAATAGAAAAATGTAATAGATTATTTAAACAATACAAGGAAATGGTTAGTTGAAGAAAAATACATTACTGATGTTATCAGGTGGAATTGATTCAACTGCAACATTACTTTGGATGTTGGATAATACAGATGATAATATTGAAGTTCATCATATTAATTTAATAAATAGAACAAATAGATATAAGTCAGAAAAAATAGCAGTCTACAATATCTTAAATTGGTTTGAGATAAATAAAAGAAAATTTGAATATACAGAATCAACCATTGACTTGGGAATGAATGGTTGGATTCCCTACGACAGATTGATTTATACATTTATAGGTGGGTGTAAAGTGATGGGAATAAATAAAACAAATAAATTAGATAGATTTGTGGGTGGTGATATTAAATTATATAATAATAGTGAAAGTTCACAATCATTTCGAAAATACAATCGTAAAAAATGTAAAGAACTTTTGGATATGGTTTCGGGTTTTAGATATGATAGATATACAGAAAATAGCCCAAATTTTACAGAAAATGGTGGAGTTTACTATACACCTCTAAAAAATTGGACAAAAGAAGAAGTTATAGCATACCTACCAGAAGATTTATTGTCTTTATGTTGGTATTGTAGGACACCACTAACAGGTCACGGTAAATGTGGTACTTGTGTATCGTGTATGGCAGTAAAAAGAGCCACAGGACAATTAACATTAGAAGAAATTAAACAATATAAAAGATGGATAGATTAATTAATAAACAATACAAGGAGATAAAGTAAAATGACTTTACAAGATATAATAGCAGAGTTAGAAAACATAAACGAACAAGCAATCAACGATGATAAAATCGATAAAGATGCAATCATTGAGGCACTTACAGATGTAATCCGTGATGCCAAAGGTAACGATATGGATTTAGTATTTGAGGACTTGGAAGATTTTGATTCGTACCAAGAAACAGATTTCAGCAGTTTAGCTGATTTGGAGGACAATTAAAATGGATAGAAATAAGAAATTAAATCATATGTTGGCATTAACTGAAGAGATTAATGTATTAACTCAACGAATTCAACCACATGATACAGGTTATATTCATACTACTATAAGTACGTTACGTGGTAGAGTTGATGAACTTAAAGAGGAGTTGAGTGAATAATGAGTGAAAAAACAAAAGTAAAAGCAATAGCAGATAAGGCAGTTTATACTGAATATCTGAAAATCAATAAAGATAAAATTGAAACAATTATAGGAGATAATATGGATTCAGTAGATGCAGTAAAGTATATTGAAGAAGAGTATCCCGAAACAGCTAAATCGTTTAAGGAAATTCAAAAAGAACAATATGAATTATTCTGCAGGAAGCAGATGGATTACGGCCCGAAGAATATATCAGTAGGAACTGATTTAAGAACTGATGAAGATGTTAAGTTATCTCTTACAGGTCTTTGGTTTCGTATTAATGATAAGATTGAAAGACTTAAACAGTTGGTGGTATTAGACAAGGTTGCACAGAATGAACCAATGATAGATGCGTTTTCAGACCTATCAGTATATGGTATTATTGCACAAATAGTACATAGAAAGAAATGGGGTAGGTAATATGAATACGGCACATTTAATAGGTTGGTCTTGTCTTGGATTATGTTGGTGGGTATTTGCATTTATTGTTGGGTTCTTTCAGACAATAATGTGGTCTTTAATAATAACTTCATGTCTGGGTATTTATTTTTCATTAAAATGGAGATTATAAAAAAAAGGCTTGACTTATATACTAAAAAGGTCGTAATTTAATAACACTATAATAAACTATAAAATTTAAGGATAGAATGAACTACACAACAACAACAAACGGAGCAAAACAACATTCAACATCAACCGATGTATGTGTTGACCTCTTTTCAAAGATAGGTTCAATGAGACATTGGGACCGTAGAGAAATATTAGAATACTTTGAAAGTGCATTCGAACATAATCCTGAATTAGCAACAAGAATTACATATTGGGCGAGGGCAGCGAGAGCAGGTTCTGGGGAACGAAAAACCTTCTACACGATCTTAGATGAAATAGCAAGGATATCTCCAACCTTCATTAGTGATAATGCTCGTACTCTTGCAGAAATAGGTTACTGGAAAGACTTAATAGGATACTGTGATATCCCAGGTGTTCTTTCCGCCTTCGCCCGAGCTATTAAAGATGGGGATAGGTTAGCCAATAAATGGGCACCTCGAAAGGGTGAAATCGCAAAAAAGTTGCGGGATGAGTTAGGTTATACCAATAAAGAGTATCGGAAATGGTTGAAAAAACATTCTGATACTGTCGAAACCAAGATGTCTAACAATAAGTGGAAAGATATTAAATATTCTTCAGTTCCTGGTAGTGCGATGAGGAGATATAGTAGGGCGTACGATAGGAATGACCACCAACGATTTGATGGTTGGAAGAATGATGAAACTACAAAAGCATCTGTATCAGCAACTTATCCTCATCAAATATTTGGAGTTATGGATCACGATGAAAAGTTGGCCGAGAAAATGTGGAGAGATTTACCTGATTACATAGAAACAGAAGAGATAATACTACCTATGATAGATGTTAGTGGTAGTATGTATGGAAATGCACTACAGGTTGCTATCTCTCTTGGCATGTATCTGGCTCAAAGAAACAAGAGTCACTTTGTAAATACATTCCTAACATTTTCTGAAAATCCTCAGTTTGTTAGATTACCATCAAACCCAGGTGTTACATTGGCTGAGAAATTTCAGACGATTAACAGTTCAGAGTGGGGTATGAATACAAATTTTGAAAAGGCTTATACTAAAATATTAGAATTGGCTACTAAACACGATGTTGACCCAAAATCAATGCCAACTATGTTACTATGTTTATCAGATATGCAATTTGACGAAAGTGGTAATCGTAACCTTCATCTTGATGATATTAGAGATAAATATAAATCTCACGGATACGAGATGCCAAAGTTAGTATTTTGGGATTTAGAAGCACATGCAGGACAACCTGCAGAATGTAGTGATGAGAATGTGGCTATGATAAGTGGATTCTCACCAGCTATTATGAAAGCTGTGTTAAACGCAGAAGAATTTAATCCAATTGATGTTATGTTGGAAGCACTTGAACCAATTAAGTTAGATTATACTAACTTGAAACCTGAATTAGAAATAGATTATGGTAGGGAGATATAAATGAATTTTAATTCAAAAGAAGAATTTGATAAGTGGTATAATGGTATGGAAAGAATGTATTCTACACCAAAAAGATCAAAACCTATGAAAATAGAGGAAGAAATATTAAACTGGGATATGTTAAACCAAGAAGTTAAAGATGAGATAATAGGATTAACTGAACAATATGGAGTTGAAGAAGGTCTTCGTATTCACAGTAAAATGAGTCTTATGGATAGTTTTGAGAAAAGAAGAAAAAGAGATGAGGAAAAAAATAATGGCAAAGTATGAAAATAAGAATGAGGTTATAGGTGAAGCCATTAAAATACTTGAAAGTGATACATGAAGCATGTATATTAGAATACAGAAAGCAGTTGCTTTTTTAAAAGAGAACTTTGATATTGAGGAGAAAAATAATGACGAGTGATTACGAAACAGTAAAAAGTAAATTTAAATCTCTATTTGAATTATACGATTTACCAGAACCAAGGACAATACGAAAGGCATTTACAACAGATCCTTGTGATGTAACTGATCCACCATATGAAGTTAGAATAAATACACAAGAGTGTGATGAAGATTATCAAGCACGTCATTTGTTCGGACATTATTTAGCAGACTTACATTTAATTGATGACCAATCAGATGTGGTGGCAGATATAATTGCTGATATGATATTAGAAAGTAAACGATATTTGAAATGGGGTTGGAAGAGAGAACGGGTAATGAGAGAAAGTATTAAATTTAAAGAGTATATGAAAGGGTCAGAAGATGGCAGTAAGTAAACACAATCAATGGAAACGACAAAAGAATGGACTTATGAAATTAGTTAGGTCTCATAGTGAGTGGTTGGAGAAAAGGCGTGAAAGAAAGATGCGTGAGCTCGGTCGTAAAAGGGAAGAGAATACACCGATAGAAAGTTCACAATGGTGGGATAAATCCACTCGGACAAAACCTGTGGCATCTGGGATTGAGACACATGCACATGGTAGTTCAACAAAAAGAACACAGGTAGGTAAAAAAATATAAAAAAGTATTAGGTTTATATTTATAAATAGTTGTATATTTATATATGTAAATAGGTTTTTGAAATTGTCGGTTAGGAGTTAAGTCATCACTGCTTGTATATAAATACATCAGGAACCGACAGAGTTTTAGTTTAACCCGACAGCACTATTATAAACATAGTCAAACAAAAAGACGGGTAGGATAGGTTAATCAAACTGAAAGTATCATTGGGGTTACTGCAAAGTTTGAAGAGATTATAAGTAGGTGATTAACTGAAGACTACCACATTAACAAAGAGGTAAAGTAACATGGCAGAAACACAAACAGGTACAGTAAAATGGTTTGATAACAAGAAAGGTTTTGGATTTATAACTCCAACCGGAGGTGGTTCAGATTTATTTGTACATCTAAGTGGGATTCAGATGGAAGGGTTTAAAACTCTTACAGAAGAACAATCAGTTACGTATGAAGTTGGTACAAGTGACCGAGGTCCTATAGCAACAAAAGTAACACCATAAGTAGCGGGAAAATTATCATACGATTGGTCGAACAGCAATCAATCTTAAAATAAACGAATAAAAGGTGACCGCCGAAAGGTAGTATGATATTAAAGGGGAATGGTTATGAAACTGAATGTAGACAACAAATTAACAATACTAATCACTTTATGGATATTAGATAAACTGGTTATATTGGGGTTCTTTTTATATTTTAATAAGTAAAGGTAGTAATGAAGAAAATAGTTATATTATTAATCACAATTGCAAGTCTATTTGGACAATGGAAACACCCGATAGACCCATCAACAAAAAGACAAATATATGTGTTGAATGAAAACCATCTCAAACATTATTCAGACCAATTGGAGTGGAGAACTGAACATCAGATAGTTCTCATTCATAATATGCAATTAGCTATAAGTAAAGTTAAGAAGGGTAAGTATAACGAAAAGAGATCACAAGAAATAGCTGATGCGATTCAAAAGTATGTTGAAATAGAAAAACAACATCGTGAAGATTTAAAGTCATTAAAAATCGAGTTAAGGGAATTAACAAAATGACAAAACAGCAAAGGATGAAAGCAGAACTTAAAGTAGTAAGGTCTCTCAAATATTGGGAAGATGCTGATTGGTTTAGATTAGAAACTAAAAAGAAAATAGCTGAAATGGTTGTGGCTGAGTTAGAAGACCTTTTTGGTGTAGAAAGAGGATTATAAAATGAGTGATAAAAATATTAAAGATACATGGGATTATAGAGTAGTAAGACAAACAACAGAAGATGGTGATGAATGGCTTAGTATTCAAGAAGTATATTATGATGATGAAACTGAAAAACCCATGGCACATACTATGGATTTACAGATAGAAGGTGATACTATTTCTGGAATAAGAACACAATTACAACGCATGTTATGGTGTCTTGATAAAGATGTAGTGGATGAGATAAAATCGGATGTTTCAAATAAAACTATGGAAGACAGAGTATTGGGATTGGAAATAGAAAATGCGGAAATGAGAGATAGATTATCAGAGTTAGGTGATGAGATGGTGGAAAAGGGTTTATAATATGTGTGAAAAAAAATTTGTGAGGGGAAGATAATGAGCCCTCCTTCCAAAACGAAGAAACGCTCTAAAAAGAAAACAAAGTTTTGTAAGACTTGTGGTCAAGATATATTAGAAAACGAAATGCGTAATATGTTAATGTTTCAAGATACATACCATCAGTTACAAGCCAAAGATTATTG
>Ga0080013_1000477_pt1 | contig 56510 bp, 54 predicted proteins | sample ETNvirenome_6_85_FD_69236 | JGI IMG/M metagenome (GOLD analysis project Ga0080013, IMG submission 69236) | Marine viral communities from the Pacific Ocean - ETNP_6_85 (SPADES assembly) (version 2) | ecosystem: Environmental > Aquatic > Marine > Oceanic | place: Pacific Ocean | collected 2013-06-19 | reverse complement strand
TCTTGCTGCCGGCACCATATCATTCACACGCCCAAGCGCTGTTGGTGATGTGATTCGTGCCATCGGTCATGGCATAGCCGCAGAGAAGGTCATATATTTTAACCCAAGTTACGATTGGTTCCAGTTATAAAAAAGAGTCCCCAGATTACCTGAAAAAAATGACCTTTGATACAAAAGATACTATTTATTTTGTATAACTGCCATTATTGGAGCAAATGAATGTCAAACTTATTGAAAGAAGCTATCGTAGATGCAAAAGCATTACGAGAGTCAGCACTTAAAAATGCTGAAACCGTTGTAATTGAAAAATACTCAGAAGAAGTAAAAGAAACATTGCAAAAACTTTTAGAGCAAGAAGATGAATTGGGCATGGAAATGCCGGCTGAAGATCCAGCCATGGCAGCCGATCCTCTTGCCGCTGAAGATCCCGCTATGGACGCAATGGCCATGGAAGATCCTATGGCGATGGGCGCCGAAGGCGAAGCTGCACCAGAAGAAGGTCTTGCTGACGAAGACATCCCTCTTGGTGCCACAAATGGTTTTGCTGATTTAGACGGCGAAAACTTAGGCCGTATGCCCGGCGAAGGCGAAGGCCAGCAACTTACAATCGACCTTGGTGCACTCCAAGAGAGCATTGACGCCTTGAAACAGTCGATTGAAGAAGACGAAGAAGTCGATCTTACCGAATTTCTTGGTTTGGGAGATGATGAAGAAGAGCCTCCCGAGAGCACAGAAGAGGAAGAAGAACTCGCTGAAGAAGAGTTGCCGGCAGAAGAAGAGGACGACACCCTCGGAGACAAGGCAGCAGAAACGGCCGCAGATTCTGCTTTAGACGGCATCATGGGTGCTATGTCAGAAGACCAAGATGCACTCATCGACGCTATCGTCGAAAAACTTACCGTCGATATGGGCGCTGACCTTTCCGGTTGGGCAGGCAGATCATCTGCTAACCAACGCCGAGAGATCGAAAAAGAATTAGCACATCGTAGAAGTACAGATGTGGAAGAAGAAATGAAAGATTTGAAGAAAGCTCAAGAAGAGTTGGTTTTCGAAAATAACCAACTTACCGAAAAGCTTTCGGAATACCAAACAGCTATTGGTGAACTTAAGGAAGGTCTTCAAGACACTAACCTTTCGAACGCTAGGCTGTTATACACGAACCGTGTGTTGAGAAATACCTCCTTGAATGAGCGGCAAAAAGATAAAATTGCCGAAGCTATTTCAGGCGCTGGTTCAGTTACAGAAGCGAAGACAATCTACGATACACTTCAAAGCACAGTGGAGGCTAAACCTAAAAAGGCGCCACAATCACTGAGCGAAGCAATCGGTCGTCGCAATACTGTACTACGGGCAACTCGTCATGAGGAGCCTGCATCCGATCCTTTCCAAGATCGGATGAAGAAACTAGCTGGAATACAATAAATAATAATAATTTAAATTTACAAAAAAAAGGAGGTGATTTAAATGTCTAGTATTATCGAAAGATTGACCGAAGGATGTGTCAATCGTGATATGCGTGCTGAAGGTTCTGCTCTTCTACAAAAGTGGGAGAGAACTGGTCTTCTCGAGGGTCTCAATGGAGATCGTAAGAGAAACCAGATGGCACGCTTGCTTGAAAACCAAGCAAAAGAACTGCTTCGTGAGAGTTCCACTCTCGCTGCTGGTAGTGTTGAGGGCTTCGCAGCCGTCGCATTCCCTATTGTCCGCCGTGTATTTGCAGGCTTGATCGCAAACGATCTTGTCTCTGTCCAACCAATGAGTTTGCCCTCGGGCCTCATTTTCTTCTTGGATTTCACATTCTCAGGAGACACCGGTGGTGTTGATGGGACCGGTACCATGCCTCGTATGGGTAACGCCGAAGATAAGTCGATTTACGGTACTAACCAAGTTGGTAGCGCCGTGACTAGTGGTGTTGATCTGGTTGACGCTACCACCAAAGCTGGCTACGGCGGTCCAATTCGTGATGGCGGTACCGGTTATGCGTATGCTTCCCCTAGTGGTAGCTTAAGCGCCAACTTGTCGAATGATGCTGAGAACACTGCTTTGATTTTCACGCTTGATGGTGATGTTTCCGAAGCCAACAAGAAGAGAATTCAATATGATGCTGACTTGCTTGCAAGCACTGATAGTAGCCGCAAGGTTGTTGTTTTGGATATTGATCCCGCAAATATCGTTTCAAACGATGGCCTCGCAGATTTCAACAACCTCTCTGCTTTTGTAGGTACCGGTACTGGCCTTAACACAGCCCTCACCAATGTTTCAGCCAACACAGCTGTTCAAGTTCGTCGTCTATCTACTCGCATAAAAGCAGCAGATGCCGATAACACACCAGCAGATGCTGCCAGCGATTCTATCAGAATGGTATGGTCGATTGCCACCGGAGATGCCACCAATCAGGCTGCTACTGCACTAAATGTTGCCTTCACTGCAGCCGAGATGACCTTCCCACTCGCAGATAGGCTTGTGGCTTCGGACACAATTGGTGCTGTTGGTGGATCAACTAACTTGTTCCCACTGGAAGGTTCTGCAACCATTCCAGAGATCGACATCAAGGTCGACTCGATTGCTGTCACAGCGCAAACCAAGAAGCTCAAGGCTAAGTGGACACCGGAGTTAGGTCAAGACCTTAACGCCTACCACAACCTTGATGCAGAGGTTGAGTTGACCAGCATCCTTTCGGAGCAAGTTGCTCTCGAAATCGATCGCGAGATCCTTGCTGACCTTGTAAACGGTGCTACTGCAGCTACCTACTACTGGTCGCGTGCTCCGGGTCTCTTCGTTAACCGTCAAACTGGTGCTGAACTTGGTGCGGCTTCTGCTGCTCCCGACTTCACCGGTACTGTTAGCGAGTGGTACGAAACGCTTGCCGAAACTATCAATGATGTTTCTGCTGCGATTCACCGCAAGACTCTTCGTGGTGGTGCCAACTTTATCGTCTGTGGACCTGAAGTTGCTAACATCCTTGAGTTCACTAGTGGATACCGTGCTTCCGTCACTCATGACGACGAGACCGGTTCTGTCGGTGCAGTTAAGGTTGGTTCAATGAGCAAGAAGTGGGATGTCATTGTTGACCCTTACTTCCTTCGCAATGTTGTCCTTGTGGGCCGTCGCGGTTCCTCTTTCCTTGAAAGCGGATATGTGTACGCTCCATATGTACCACTGCAAACCACACCTACAATCTTCGGACCAGAAGATTTCGTACCCCGTAAGGGAGTCATGACGCGTTATGCCAAGCAAATGGTGCGTCCTGATATGTACGGCATCGTTGTCGTCCGCGGACTCTTGGGTGAGGAAGGTTCTACTGGCGCATAAGCTAGTTAACTTCACACTAAACATAGCCCCCCTGTTTTCAGGGGGGTTTTTGTTTTGGAAACTAAATTCTCAAAATGTTGATCTGCCAAATTTTTTCGGCTCTAATTTTTTGAGATTTTGACTTTGGGCAAACTATTTACTGTAACTTGACTTTATTCTCCTTGGGCGAGGCCACTGCCCTAGAAAGAGAGTATTCCGAAGTGGCTGGAATACAATCATTGAATGAGACAGGTTATTGCAATAACATAATAACAAAGGAGAAAATATATTATGGGAAACAGAAGATTAGGTCGTAAAAGACTTTATACGATCGAAAAAGGAGGCCAGACCGTTGATCTGAGCCCGGGCACAGGCATCGCCCCCGCCATCGCTCGAACTACCCAACACAGGCTGGGCCAAGAGATTATCACCGAGATCGTTGTAGATCTCGGAACATCGGCTGCAACTGGCACCATCATGGGCGGCGGCGGCGCCGAACAAATAATTGGTATCGTTGGCAAGGCTGCTCACTTGGGACAATTAACACGAGCTAAAGTCGGTATCGTAACCGAAATCAGATGTGTTTGTACCGAAGTAGCCGCCGGCGGCGCAGTTAATGTAGATCTGTGGGCTTTGGCTTCCGGAACTGCTGTACGCGGCGCCGCAGGTGGCGGTGGAACCGCCGGCCCGGCCGACATGAGCCATATAGGCGAAGACACTTCGACTGTAAACAATGCCGACGGATATGCAGATCTTTATCTGTATCTCACTAACGCAACCGGCGATAGTGACGGTAGTGCCCAAAGCGCCGGTAAGTTCATTATTACCATTTACGGATTCGCCGTACCGGACGATCTCTAGGATGGTCTTTCATAATTACCTAAAAGGAGGAATATAAAATGGGAGTTAGAAGAAAATCTAGAGCAAGAATTGCCGCGATAAATAAGGCAGGTTTGAAAAAAGATGTTACACCATCACCTTTGGTGATATCTAACAATATTGTAGAGGCTAGCCAGTTTCGACAAGGCCAGATGGTTGTCACCGACTTGGTGCTCGATCTTGCTAGTACAAAAAACACACTGTACTCGAAGGCAGCTGCAGCCGCCGATCCGATCGGCACAAATGATACAAATGTAAGTTATGTCTGTAACTTAGGTGAAAGTGTCTTTGGTATAGTTACCCAAGTAGAAACAATCAGCTTAGAACAGTGCACAGATGGCACATTGAAAGATTACGATCTCATGTACGCTGGCGACGGTACTCTTGATGGTCATGCGTCTAGCGGTAACGACGGATATCTTGGAAGTGATGCTACTGGTGACAACGGATTGGCCACAGATATCTTTGCATCCGCCGGCTCCGCCGTTGGAAAGCATACTACTACGCAAGTTGACACATCCGTTAGTGCGCGTGGTTTGCAAAACAGGTATTTGTATATCACTGCCGGCGATGTAACCACAGCGAAGGCAACAGCGACAATTGATGTTTCTAGTGCCACAGTTGGTAATGTTAAAACTGGTATTACGAGAATTCGTTTGACCGCCGATGATGAAAGTGAGGTAGATTTTGTAGCTGATTCTGGTACCGCGTATGGCGGTTCACCAGCGGCCAACAAATTTATGATTGGCTCTGCTACAACAACAGCGCACCTTTCTGAAGGTATCGCTAAAGGCATTAACAATAATGCTAACTTTAGCGCATCCCCAACGGATGGTTCAAGCACCACGATCACCGTAACAGTTGCAAATGTTACCGCGACTAGCAACAACACCAATTATCTTACAGATGATGCGACAAACGCATCTGGTATTGATGTGGGCAATTTCACCGGTGGCATGCCAAATGAAATTACAGCTGGAAAGTTACTCATCAGAGTAACTGGGTGGATCGACCCTGACGATCTGTAATCTTGCTATTACAAAACTTTAAAGCCCCCATCTCTGGGGGCTTTTTACTTATTATAAACTATTTATCTAAAAGGAGAAATCACGATGCCCGGTAAAGCTAGAAGAATAGCTGCTCAAAAGGCTAAAGCCCCTGCTCCTGCTCCAAAAGCTGCCCCCAAGGCGCCTGCTCCCAAAGCAGCCCCTAAAGCAGCCCCCAAGAGCAAGAGCCCCAAAGCAGCAGCCAAAAAGCCTTCAAAATCAAAGAAAGACTAATACTTAGTAGCAAATTATATTTGATATTAATAAGCCCCCTGTATTCGCAGGGGGTTTTGTTGTGGATTTTACTACTTAGTTTATAGAGGGACTATTAATGCCAACAAACCTTAAACCCAAGTCGACTACGAGCGCGGTTATACTCACATCTACAGGCGATACAGCCGCTGTAGCCACCGCGGTTCCATTTGGGATCTACACCGGTTCAGCAAACTTTATTTCCGGCGCCGCACTCCAAGTTGGGTATGTTTATAAAAAACTTGGGGGTGATGTCGTTGATATCGAGTTAACGCCTGCAAATGTGTATTCCGCTTATGAAGAAGCGGTTTTAGAATACTCATACATTATTAATTTACACCAAAGTAAGAACGCCTTGGGAGACTCAATTGGTGATGTAACGGGTACATTTAACCACAAAGGTGAATTAATCGGGTCTATACGCCCTACAGGCTCTAATTTAAGAGTTCCAAGATTTCAAGCCAGTTATGCTCAGAGAGTCGGGGATGGCCTCATATCACAAACTGGCTACGGCGGCACAAAAACGATTTTTTCGGGCTCGTTTAAGCCAAATAAAAACCAACAGGATTATGATCTCCAAGAAATCATAAACAGCGCGAGCGTTAATGGTGTTGACGATGTCGGTAATACGGTTCCGTTTTCTGGTTCTGTTGATAACAAGAGGATCTTCGTAACGAGAGTCTATTATAAGACTCCGAGAGCAATGTGGCGATTTTTCGGCTATTATGGCGGAATCAATGTTGTTGGGAACCTCAACACTTATGGTCAATTTGCCGATGATTCAACATTTGAATTAATTCCGACATGGCAGAATAAAATGCAAGCGATCATGTACGAAGACTCTATCTTTACCCGCACATCTCACTTTTCCTATGAGATCAAAAATAATAAATTAAGGCTTTTTCCGGCTCCAGAGGATTTTGGAAGTGAAATCAACCGGCTGTGGTTCAATTTTTACATAAAACAAGATTCTACTGAGGATATCGCTGGCTATGATGACGGAACGCTCGGAGTCAACAATGTAAACACATTACCATACGAGAATATTCCGTATAAAAACATCAATTCTATGGGTAAACAGTGGATTAGGAAGTACGCGCTGGCCCTGTGTAAGGAGATGCTGGGCCAAATCCGAGGTAAATTTACGACTATTCCGATCCCGGGAGAAAGTGTGACATTAAATCACAGTGAACTACTCGCTCAAGCCAAAGCAGAGCAAGATGATCTGAAGACGAAACTAAATGAATTGCTCGCTTCCACCGAATACAAAGAACTTGTTAAAATCGACGCTGAAAAGGCAGATGCGACAGCGAAAACTTACGCATTCTCCCCAATACCAATTTTTGTAGGATAATCATAGATGTCAGAAGAGTGGAAAAGACCCGATCAGCCCCCACCGCCGCTTTTTCTTGGTAAGAAAGAGCGCGACCTTGTAAAACAGGTAAATGATGAGTTAATCGAGAAAGTTGTCGGCCAAGCTATCTTATATTATTCGATCGATCTTGAAAGGACACAATTTCACGATTTATATGGTGAAGCAATAGAGAAAACATTTTTATCGCCAGTTAGGGTATACGCTTTGATTGCTTATGACCAAGAAGCAACGGCATATATGGAAGGCGCCGGCATAGACGCAGATTCTATCATCACAGTCAAATTTCACAAGCGTAGGTTAAATGAAGATCAGAACCTGTATGTTCGCGAAGGTGATTTTATTCTATATGGCGATAATTACTATGAACTTACCAAGCTTTCTACACCGCGTAAGCTTTTTGGCCAAGTAGATCAAACTTTTGAAATAATAGCAACAGCCAAACTGGCAAGAAAGGGCCTCTTCGATGCTTCCTGATAACTTTGATTTTGCACAATTGCCTGACTTGCCAAATAGTGGTTCAATATCTCTTCGTGAAATTGGCATGCTTGAATCAACAATTGAAGATATTGATTACGCGATGACTTCATGGCTCAAGACTGATTTGAGACTATTTGCGACCACAAACGAAGGGCGCAAGAAAGTAGATGTACTGTGGCAAGTGCCAGAGAGAGCATTTCAGGTTAAAAACGATAAAGAATTGAGAGATGACACCGGTGCACTTAAACTTCCTTTAGTCAGTGTTCAGAGAACCGGCATTACAAAAGATCCCAACAGAAAGGGCTCCTATCAGGCTCATATATACTCTGACAAGAAGGATGGCAGAACCGGACGCGTTACGATTGCACGCAGGATAGTTCCTGATAAGACAAGGAATTTTGCTGTCGCCAGTGGCACCAGAACGAACACAGCTGCGAAGTTACAACAGAATTATCCGAGAATAAATAAAAAAATAATCATCCAATCATTATCTATACCGATTCCTGTATATATCAATGTGGATTACAAAATCAGTATCAAAACAGAATATCAACAACAAATGAATGAACTGTTAGCACCGTTCATCACTAGAACTGGCCAGATCAACTCATTTATCATGAAGAGAAATGGCCACCTGTATGAGGCTTTTATTGATCAAAATTTTGCTGCCGGCGATAATGTTGCTAATTTGGGTGAGGATATTCGCATGTTTAATTCCGACATTAATATAAAGGTATTGGGTTACTTAATTGGTGAAGGTGGCAACGAGGATCGCAAGATTGTAAGAATAGATGAAAACATAGTTGAGTTAACATTTCCTAGGGAATCAGTACCACTTCCGGGAGAAAATGACTTTTTTGGTGATTAGTTCCTGAAACGGACTAATTTCTTCTTATATCAGGAGACTTTTGAAAATGGGTTTACTATTTACTGTTGATTAGCTTGTAATTTGCACAGCAGTTATAACACAAGAGAGGAATTTGCTAAATGTCAATTAAAAACTTTAAGTTCGTATCTCCGGGTATTTTTATTAACGAAATCGATAAGTCGTTTCGAGCAGTTGCCCCGACTATTATTGGACCAGTAATTATTGGCCGCTCACAAAAGGGTTTGGCCATGACACCCATCAGGGTTGAGAATTATCAAGACTTTGTTGCCATGTTCGGGGACACTGTACCGGGTAAAGGCGGTGGCGATGTATACCGCGACGGAAACAATCAATCACCAATGTACGGCACCTATGCCACGCGCGCCTTCTTAGATGCGCAAGTTGCCCCGGTAACCTATGTTAGATTACTTGGCCAACAATCAGTCAGTAACGACGGAACAGTCACCGCAAAAGCCGGTTGGCAAACCACAGCGAACCCATCTGCTGGTGCAGGCGGTATTGGTGGTGGTGCTTATGGGCTTTTTGTCGCACAATCTTCTTCTATAACTCTTACAAACCATGGCGGTACCGCCGGAAAAGCTCAAGAAACGGGTTCATTCCACTTGGGTGCGATCATCTATTCTGATGGTGGAGTACCCCTCCTCGATGGAACGGTTCACGGTGGTTTAGGCTCTAAAACAACTTCTTCGTTGGGTGTTTTCATTGATTCGGATACAAGCGGCCAATTCAAAATTAAGTTTGATGAAGTCGGCACTGGAGAGGAAACTGTACAAGTTAGCTTTGACGATTCAAGCGGGAACTTCATTCGCAAGCGCATGAACACAAACCCCACTTTAATATCTTCAGGAACCTTCTATCCAACTTCCGCCGAAAAGAACTATTGGCTTGGAGAAACCTACGAACAATTCCTTAGAGATAGCATGACAGCCGTTTCAGGGGAACTTGTTGGCATTATGCTTCCACTTGGTTCGGGATCAACCACGACCCCGGCATACGGTCCCCAAAAAATGAAAGGCAACGGTTCTAAAGAAGCCAAGGCCGGCTGGTTTTGCGCACAAGACTTCGGCCCGAGAGACGGCTTTGCACCGTATACGACACAAAAGCTGTTTCGCTTGAAAGGCCGCGGCCACGGCGAATGGCTTCATAAAAACGCAAAGGTTACCATTGAAAGAATTAGAGGACCGGTTAGTTTGGATCGTGAATATGGCTCCTTCTCGGTTGTTTTGCGAGTACTCAACGATACAGACGCAAACCCTCAAGTGCTGGAAAGATTTGACAATTTGAACCTTGATCCTACCTCACCAAATTTCATCTCGAAAATTATTGGTGACACATACTACCAATGGGATGAAATTAACACTAGACTACGCCAATATGGAGATTACGAAAACCAATCTAAATATGTATATGTTGAACTTAATGAAGATGTCGCAGCTGGTGCAGCAAACCCTGCATGTATTCCCTTCGGATTTTACGGACCACCGAAATGGGTAGATGTAGCGATGAGTTCTTCTAATGCCCACGCACACTGTGAAAAGGTAGTAAACAAGGGAATAATTCTCTCTGCTAACGGCGGAAGCGTTTTCGGCGGCGTCTCGTCGTCTGTTCAAGCTCTTACTGGTGGCGCCGACGGCAGAATGCTGGCTAACTTTAAGATGCCATCCGCACCTCTTGTTAAAAATGTTGCAGATCAAGGCTTAACTGACCCCACAAGAGTTAACTTTGGAATAAGATCAACGCGAACCGCAACATCTAACTCACCCTCGCATGGTCTGGGGGATTTACACAGAATGTTGGACGCCAACCAATCTGATGATCCTAGTGGTTTATCAGCGCCACTACATAACGGCGGATATCACGGTTTTGGATACATTATGACCTTGGACGATGTTATGTCCGGTTCTACGGCATCTGGTCTTAAGGGCTTCGCCTACAAATCTGGTTCACGCGCCAACGGTCAGAGTCTAACCGCTACAGCAAGCAATGATTATCGCACTCTGCTTGATTTTGGTTATGATTCGTTTACCGCTCCGTTCTTCGGAGGGTTTAACGGCTTCGACATCACAAAGCCAGATCCTGTGTATAATAAGGGGATGTCGGCTGATTCCTCAGTTAAGAATAGTTACATTTACCAGACTTATAAACAAGCACTTGAGATGGTTTCAGATCCTGAATTGTTAGATTTTAATATTCTTGCGGTACCGGGACTTACCAACGAAAGTCTCACCAATTATCAAATGCAACTGTGCGAAGATCGTCGTGATGCCATGGCCATTATCGATCTGCCTGATGTGTACACACCCTTCAGTGAAGATTATGAATCTGACAAAACACAAAGAGCAAACAGAGATGTCAGAGGAACGGTCTCGGCATTAAGAAACAGAAGAATTGATTCTTCTTATGCATGTACCTTCTATCCATGGGTCCAAACTCGTGATGCAAACACCGGCCAAACACTGTGGGTACCACCCTCCGTCGCAATGATGGGCGTTTTGGCCAGTTCGCAAGCGAAAGCCGATGTCTGGTTTGCTCCAGCAGGATTTAACCGCGGCGGCCTCTCTGATGGTGCTGCAGGAATACCAATTACGAATGTTGCCTCGCGCCTTTCTTCGAAAGAACGCGATATGCTGTATGATGGTAAGATTAACCCAATTGCTTCATTCCCATCCAGCGGAATTGTAGTATTCGGACAAAAAACGCTTCAAATGAGACCTTCCGCGCTTGATCGAATCAATGTACGCAGATTGGTCATCTTTATGAAGAAACAGATCTCGATTCTCTCTACACAAGTTCTGTTTGAACAAAATGTTCAAGCAACTTGGGACAGATTCAAGGGTCTTGTTGAACCGTTCTTGGCAAATGTCAAGACCAGATACGGTATCTCAGAATACAAGCTTGTTCTTGATGAGACTACCACAACCCCAGATCTTATTGATCAAAATATTCTTTACGCTAAGATTATGATTAAACCAGCTAGAGCAATCGAATTCATCGCAATTGACTTTATTATTGCTAATACTGGTGCATCATTTGACGACTAAAAATACCAACCAACTAGTTAAATTAAAGGGAGAAAACATATAATGCCATTTTGGTCAACAAACTTTGGAAACACCGAGGAACTCCTCAAGGATCCAAAAAGAAATTTTAGATTTTTTATTAACATTCAGGGAATTTCCACTGAAAATGGTGGAGCAATGCTTTGGTATGCCAAACAAGTAGCTAAGCCAACATTTACGCTAGCTGAGGCCACTCACGAGTATTTGAACCACACTTACTATTATCCCGGTAAAATTACTTGGAACGCAATCGAGATCACGATGGTTGATCCCGGTGGAAACCCAGATGTTGTTGCAACCCTTGCGGGTATTGTAACTGGTGCTGGCTATAATCTTCCGGATACTCCAGACAGCGCAAAATTAACTAGTATGTCAAAACAGAAAGCTGCCGGCGCCCTTGGTCAAGTTAAAATAACTCAAGTCGACGCTGAAGGCCAAATGGTAGAAGAATGGACCCTTTGGAATGCATTTGTTCAAGAAATCGATTTTGGCGGTACTTTGGCATATGGTAACGATGAATTAACCGAGATTAAACTTAAGTTGCGTTATGATTGGGCTGAACTCAACACAGCAACAGAGGGTTCTGCAATAGTGAATCCGGATACCAAATTCTTCGATATATCGAGATAAAACAATTAAATAGAGGTGAACATTGTCACGAAATAAAGATCGACTCGGCATGGGAGATACAACTCCCGAAGCTGCGAGTCCACCAGTGGCGGCATATGATTCGAATGTCTTCTCATTTGTCGCCCCAACCGAGTTTGTAAAACTCCCATCAGAGGGTAGACACTACTCGTCTGAACATCCATTGTTTAATGAGACTACAATAGAAATTAAACAAATGACCGCAAAAGAGGAAGATATACTTACTTCTGTTACTTTGCTACAAAATGGCGTAGCTCTGGAAAGACTTCTAGAGAGTATTATAGTAAACAAAGCAATCAGTCCAAAAACACTCCTAGTGGGAGATAGGAACGCGATTGTTATAGCTGCCAGAGTTTCTGGCTATGGAAATGTCTATAATACAGCTATTACCTGTCCTGCATGCATAACTGACCAAAAACACAACTTTGATCTAAATCAGGCGTCCATTATAACGGCTACTAACATATCAAAGGGGCTCTCGAAAGCCATAGAAATACTAGATAACGGAAACTATGCAGTGGTTTTACCCAAATCACAATTAAAGGTAGAAATGAGACTTTTGACGGGGCGCGATGAACAAATACTCACCGGCCAGTTGGAACAAAACAAAAAACAAAGTTCAGAGAAGCTGATCACGACTCAGCTTGTTCACATGATTTATTCAGTTAATGGAAATAGCACGAAAGAAGCAGTTGATTATGTTTCTCACAATATCCCGTCCGCAGATGCAGTTTTTTTAAGAAAAATATACAAAACAATTGTGCCAAATGTTGAACTTTCACTTGACTTCGATTGCGGACACTGTTCACATTCTGAACAAATGGAGGTGCCGCTCACTGCGGACTTTTTTTGGCCTGAACAGTGAGTACATGGAGAATGTTTATGAACAGTTTTTCTTTCTTAAACATTTTGGTGGGTGGTCCTTTACCGAAGCCTATAATCTGCCAATTGGGCTTAGAGATTGGTTTGTGAATCGACTCATGAACCATCTGGAAGATGAAAGAATGGCCAATAGTACCTCTTCGAATAATGCGCAAACTTTAAGCAGTGCTAACCAACCCCAACGACCGCCCGGTCTAGGGGATTAAATAATTATAAAAAGTTTATTTTAACTATTTAATTTATAGGGTTTACTACGCATGGCTGAAGAAGACGAATTACAAGACATTAAAGCTATCTTGGCACAGATCCGCGATCAGAATGCGGCATCTGCCGGCAAAGGTGGTGTAAATGCGGCTGATCTCGACACCTATACGAGAGAGTTAAAGCTTGCCAGAACCGAACTTGATATGTTGGAGAAAGGCACTGGCGCCTACAACAGAAAACAAAAAGAAGTCGAAGGCTTAACTAGGAAAGCTCGTAACGCACTAAGAGACCAGAGGGAAGAAACAGATCTGCTGACCCTCTCTACACAAGGTCTCTCCGGCGCCATGTCTTTGTTGGCAAACACTGCAGACAAAATAATTCTTAAATTCAGTGGCATGATTAAAGCTATCTTTGACGAAGCTAAGTCACTCGACACCCTCACGGTCCAGTTTCGAGCCACATCAGGTGCTAGCAGTGAACTAGCAGGTAATATTGGAGCACTTTCTGATCGTTTGCGATTATATGGTGTGTCCTCAAAAGAAGCACTAGAAGCGGTCAGTGCCCTACATGCGGGATATACTGGGTTTACCCAATTGAACCAAACACAACAAGCCGAAATCGGCAGAACCACCGCGTTAATGGCTGAATTAGGCGTATCTGTCCAAGCTTCTGCACAGATCATGGAATCTAGCACAAGAACGCTGGGTTATTCTCTTGGTGAATCCGAGCAACTGCTTCTTGATATGAGAGGAACAGCCATGGCACTAGAGGTCCCGATTGAAAATCTTACGAGAGATTTTGCTTCCGCCGAGAACATGATTGCAGCACTCGGAACCACTGGCCCAGATTCTTTCAAGAAAATGGCTGCAGCATCAAAGGCAACCGGTGTCGAAATGGGTACTATGCTGAGTCTCGTAGAGAAGTTTGACACCTTTGAGGGCGCCGCAACGGCCGTTCAGGGTCTTAACGCAGTATTGGGAGGCAACTTCCTAGACTCACTTAGCATGGTTCAGGAAGTCGATCCTGCTAAGCGCTTTGGAATGATCAGGGATGCTATTTTTGAAGCTGGCCATTCTGTTGAGTCTCTAGCCAATTCTAACGACTATTATCTCAAGAAATCTTTAGCTGCCACTTTGGGTTTACCCGTCTCCGATTTCATGAAAATGCTATCTGGAGATATTGAAGAACTCACCGGTGAGGTTGAAAACGCGAGTTATAGTTTTGAACAAATGTCCAAAGATGCTTTCGGACTTAAAGGCTTTGATTCAGTCATCGATGGTATAATGGGTTCATTTCAGAGACCTGTACAACAGATTCAAGAAGCAACCAGAGCAATGTTTGAGGGAATGACTCCATTAATTGGTATATTTGAAAAATATAATGCAAAACTCATCGATAAAACAGAGGCCTTCGTTAAGAATAATACAGAACTGGTTGGTGCTGTTGGCTTATTATATAATTTAGCCGGCATCGATGGGGTACAGAAAGGTTATGAGATTTTTAAAGGTATCGCCGGCTTTACTGGTACAGTGTTGAGCAACTTATTTTCCGTAAAAGGGGTTTTGGCCCTTATGGCTGGAGGTGTCTTATACTTGATTCGAAAAGACCTTATGGATATATGGAACACTTTTCAAACAGACGGCCCTATCGCAGCCATAGGGAAGTTGTTTAGTACCGTATTTACACGCTTGAACGATCTTAGGAAAGAGTGGCACATTGATGCTGCTTTCTTTACTGATGTTTTTGGTGTAGTAAAAGCATATGCAGTTCAGGCATTTCACTTCGTAAAAACAAATTTCTTAGGACCACTGTGGGACTATCTGGAGAGAGAAGGCATCTTCTATTTTGAGAAATTCTTCCATGGTGTAGTCAATAATATCAAAAGAACAATCGCACAAGAACTATTATTTGGTGGCCAAACGGGCACGACAGGTTGGGCAATGAAGAAGCTCGGCAACAAACTAGTAGGTGAAGGATTTTTCAAGAAAAGAGCGGCCCGCACCCGCGGCCAAATCGAAATAGACCAAGACCACGCCGGCCGACAAGCCGACCGTAAACGCGTTTACGACATTGCTAAGATGGATGCAGACACAGCCAAAGCCGCATTTGATGCTAACAAGGGCGTTGCGAAAATGGCCAAGAAAATGGACGGCGTGATTACAGCCATGGCACCATTCACCAAGCAGGCCGGCGATATGTTCTCATCGATCACTAATTATCTTGAAACCACAGCCGCCACTGAGTGGCAGGAAACACTCGCTCCGGCCATCCAAGAAGGCCTTGCAAGCGCACAACTAGCAGTTGATGTACATATCGATGGTGAGAAGTTGGATAGCCGAATTGGCCGCGCCACCCGAACAAATCTAGCTAACAGCGGCCGCAGTGCAGTGTTAAATGGTGGAAACTAACAAAGGAGGTTATGTAAATGTCTAAAAGTGATGATACTGACGATACCAATTATTTCAGTGTATCCAAATACGGTCGCGACAAGGGCATAGTACAAGACACCTATGTAGATATGACCGACGCATATGCGAATTACGGTCAGTATGTAATTTCTTTCCAACATTTGGCTAGCAAGAGAACCGTTTACTTTAAGGCTTTTGTAAAGGATTACAGCGAAGCTTTTAATGTTAGTTGGACGCCGACATCAGTATATGGCCGTACTGATCCAATTCAAACATATACAGGGACCACTAGAAAAGTCACTCTCGCCTTCGATGTACCGGCCGCGTCAGTAGGTGAAGCATATGAGAACATGGGAAGAGTTTCCAAGTTGGTACAAATGCTTTACCCCACATACATACGCAACGATGAGGGTACCGGCCGAATCATCGGACAAGCACCCTTGGTTCGTGTCAAAATGATGAACCTTCTTACCAGAGAAAGGACCTACCAAGATAGCACCGCCGACTCAACATTCACCGAGATGGAACAAGTGATAGAGCGTTCGCTCGGAATGTCGTCACCCCAAGATACTATAGAGGCGTATAGGACTTCTCCACTGCCAGAAAACGGTGTTTTGGCCGCTATCGGGAATATTTCATATAAATCTGATTTATCTAAAATTCAAATCTTTGAAAAAGGGCCCAACACCGTGCTTCCACAATCGGTAACCGTGAGTTTATCATTTGATGTTATACACGAAGAAACGATCGGCTGGGATTCAAACTCTAAAGGTCCACTCGCGCGCTCCTTCCCTCACAAAATAACTATGTCGGACGCCGAAAATATGAAGCAAGTTGGAAGCGCTCAAAGCCCGGCCGACATTGAGACAAGAATGGCCCAAGAAGAGAGAAATCAAGCCAGCGACGACCAACGACTCGCGCAAAGCGATGCCTTTTTCAGTCTTCTCTCAGGAAGGGGAAATAAAAAATGATGATTAAAACAAACGAGGGAAATACTCATGGGAAGATATAGAGGAACAAAAAGGTTTAACAACAGCTCCGCATATTATAAGTTTCTGAGGGAAAAAAGAAAGATCAGAATTGCCAATCACTATGAGACACCTATTCTGAAGCACCCCAAAGTTGCAGAACGAATTAGAATCATTGCTGATAAACACATTTGGCAATACGGAGACAGACTATATAAGCTGGCAGATCAATATTACGGTGATCCCTCCTACTGGTGGGTCATCGCATGGTATAATTCAGTGCCCACTGAGGCCGATATCAAATTTGGTGATATTTTGCAAATTCCCATTAATTTAAGCACCGTACTCGAAGTATTGGATATGGACTCCTAATGGGTATATTCAACATCGCGGCCGCGATACGAACGGCGAGTTCAATCTACGATTACGCTACCTCTGAAGATGAACCGACACCTGCTGAAACTGCTGCTGCTGCCGCGGCAACACATGCTACGGCCGGTACAAAAGCAGAACCGAAGCGCCGTGTCTCAACGCCTGCCGGCCTGACTCCGGAGCAAGAAGCCCGGGCCGATGCGAGAAGGGCCGCTAGGATAGCGGAGAAAAACGAAGAACTCGACGCACAACGAGAGTCAGAGGGTGGAATGGGTCCAGATCTTCCGCCCGGGTACGAACCGCCAGATCCCTCTACTGGTGGCTCTGTAAGCTCAGATCCCACAGAAGAATCTAAAGCCGCCACAGATGCTGTAAAGGGCAAAGAACCCCCGCCAGATGAAACTCTAACAGTGAACGCCACGCGCACTCGAACGCCACTTAGGGGATTTACAGACCACACCTTTGTGTTAATGCAGATGGCAAATTTGATTAATGCTCGAAATGAGAAGCTAGATCCTGCATTAATAGATGAAAAGGACGATGATTTAAATGCAATTTCTACGCTCAAAGCGTTGAAAAAGCCCCTCCCTTACGCTTACCACATCCCAGAAAATAAAAAATCACAAGATGGAGTGTTCCTGACTAAGCTTGAAAATGCTGCAATCCAATGTTATGGTGAGCCTCATTCGTTTTTAAATTACATGACTGCGTGGCCCGGATATCAGAGGTATCTAGATGCTACAACAGCCGATCTCTCTAGATTAGCAAGCAAAATTAAATTATTTAAAGTTTTTCACGAAGATGGCCGTGAAGAAGCAGTAGAAATAGTATTTCCCACCGATGGGATCTCTAGTCAAGAGTTAGAAGAGCTTTTAAAAAATGGCTCAAAGAGAGGATATGGTTCAGGCATAAAGAGTTTCAATTTTACTCTCGATGGGACTAACCCACTTTTAAGAACCAGAAGTGTTTCAGCAACCTTGGTTATTTATGCCGACAGTATGGAGACACTCTTAAAGCCCAGAGTTGGCGGAATCGACAAAGATAGTCTTCACTACCGGTACTCAGACTTGGCTATGAAAACTGATACAGTTCCCGGCCGTGCCGGCGAAGCAGATACGGACGGCTCTTTCGGAGCTTTAGACGATTTGGATTATAAAATTATAGCCGAGGTAGGATTAGCATCCGGCGACGGCATGGCCACGAAGTTGGCAGGACACACCTCAATGTGTTTGTCGCTTGGGCCAGTTACTCACTCATATGATATAGGTCAAGATGGCTCAATAACACTCACTATTGATTATAAGGGATATATCGAGAAAGAATTCTCGAATCCTGTCGTGTATGATGTTTTTGCAACGATAGAGTCTCAAGCAGAAGATCTTTATAAACAACTTGGTTCATTCGGGATCTCGATAGCATGCGGTTCAAAAGCCACTAGAAAATTTAATGAGCAAGTTCTTGCTGAAGGTAATAAACGCTTACAAGAGAGGGTTTCCTCCTTAATGACCCAATTTAGAAGAGAAGGTGGCATATATTATATTAAAATTGAAGATAATATTCTGAATGCGTACAATGTGGCTTTCAATTCATACCAAAAGAAAGTCGGCGCCGCCACAACAGACGAAAAAGGGAACGAAAAGAAAGAATTATCCGCACAAGATAGATTAGATATTGAAAATGCGTATAAAACCCTGCAAGCTGCACTGGGGGTTATCGCTAAAGAGGACGAGGATGTTGAAAATTCACTAGCTAGTTCAATGAGTAACTCGGCCGATCTTGCTGCAGCAGACAAAGAGACTGCTGAGATTGAGAAAGCTGCCGAAGACAAAGAAGATGAAGAGAAAAAGCAAAGTGTTAGACGATGTGCAGTCGATCCTAATAATACCCAAGTTGCATATTTCTATGCGGGTGACCTTATAAACCTAGTTCTTTCGCGCCTCAGTGAAATTTATTCCCCTCATGGCATTGAAGAAATAACATCTGCAGCAGAAACCCGGCTTTTAAAAGATCCAGTGTTTGCGGAAATAATGGCTGGCGTTGGTGCTGCACAAGCTAATGCTGGCCAGTACATGCTGGAAGGGATTGCTGAGGCAGAAGATAGTATCGTTACCGAATCGAATAGTCTGTACGACATATTGGGGATAGGAGAAGAAATCGCAGCCGCCGGCAAAGCTTTTGCCGACACCGCCGCCGGAGAGGCATACAGTGCAGCGAAAAAAAGAGAGATTATAGATAGACATGCAGCAGTGGTCGCCGCAGCAACAGGGCCCCTGCGGGGAATGGGCATAGGGATGAACGACATCAAAAAGAAATTCGGTGCCCGGGCCGATCGATTTAAAAAGTTTAGAGTTGTTTTGGGCCCAGTGATGTTTGATGATTTTTTCACAGTCGACGAGATTATGTGCAGTATAGGAGATATTCCAATAGCCCTTAATCATTTTAACGCATGGCTCGCAGACCAAGTTGAAGGTAAGGGTAAGTATCGAATCGGATTGGCCGACTTTCTAAATAGGTTTATTAATCACTATATTCGTTCACACCTAATGGGGGATAAAAAATTAGATCAAGGTGTAATCTCACGAAATAAGAGTTTTAGTTCAACGGCATTAACCGCTATGAATCCTCGTGGTACTGAGGGCGTCGACGCATTAACGGCCCATCGCACGCAGATACCAAGTCGACGAGGACTCATATATCAGAGTATCCCTCAAGCTAAAAGACCTATTCTGGATACGACCGGAAATGCAGCGAGAGCAAAGGGCATCAAGCAAGCTTATGAATATCTGGTGTTTTTTGAAAAAATGGTGCACCCTGTAGTAATGAAAAACCCTTCGTCCATGGCGCTATCACATTTTGGTATTTCCATGTTTCAGCACGGCCGAGATCGTGGTATATTGAAAACTGCGCAATATCAAGCGACCAACATCCAAGGAAGGAAAGAGGCTAGACACCAAGCCGGCAAATTCAACGGATTAGAGCAATTGACCGAAGTTTTTGATGTGACCCTAAACTGCTATGCAGATCTGCAGAAATTTCCGGGCCAACGGCTCTATTTAGACGCAAAGAGTTTGGTGCCATATTTAAGTAAAGAGACACTTGAGTCTCTTCATGGTTATCAACTTGAAGATTTTGGTATTGGAGGGTTTTATGTGATTAACAATGTCCAGCACCATTTTGAGCAAGGGAAGTTTGAAACGATCATAAAAGCACAGTGGGAAATGTGGCAAAAAAACAAACCGAAGAAAGCAAACAAATTAGATCAGCAAGTAGAAATTGATGAAATTCAAAAGCCGTTGAAAGAAGCTTGTAAATCGGTTTTAGCTCCCGATGCTGGTTCTATTGGAGATCTATACGAATCTGCTCGGTCTATAGCCGAGAGTATTTTTGGAGAAAATGTAACAAATAAAATAGTTGGATTTTTTAAGGGATTAGCGGATGTGTTTGACGGAGAAGATCCAGATCTTGCAATGCATAGTTTCCCTTCACAAAACCCAGAAGATTATGAGGACTGGGATAACGGATCTGAGAATCCTGAAGGCTCATCGAGCGCAAGCCATGACGGACCAACGGGGATCTTCAAATGAGCAAATTTTTTGTCGAAAGTACGAAAGAACCAGTAAAAGACATTTTTAAGAAACGACAGTTATTTAAGATTATTTCAAGATCAAAATATCCAAATTTGATAGATTTTCGTTTTGCAGAGAAGGCACTCTATGGTCGGGTAAATAGATATTATCAACCTATGGTTTTAAATGAACACTTTCTTCGATTAGAGTATTTGAGTGCGGGGTCTGTTGCCGGCGTTCAGGCTTTTGATTTTGTTGCCGACGCCTTTCGAGATTTGCAAAATAAATTTAAACTCCAAGTTGCGTCAGGGCAGCTTGACTCGAATGACGACTATCTGACCGATATAATTCCCGTTGCTGGCTACAAAAGCCCAAAAAATCTATATGACAATTATACAAATTCATATTCAGCCGCTATCGGGAATATCATAAAAAAGAAAAATCTCAAATTTACCACTTTTGAACAGTTTGTGGGCATTATTATGCCGTATATTAGAAATACGATTAAAAACAACAAAACATTCACATATCCAGCCTTTATAAAAAGCAAAGATTGTCCGATACATGTCTCAGGTTTAGTGATTGAAATTGCCACTATTAAAGCGAACGATGATAACGCTAAATATGAAAAATTTTACCAAAGCAAAAATTGGGAATTCTTTTTAAATGCTTGCAACACCTATGGCTTTATGGTAGACTGCAATATGCCAAATCGTTTAGTAGCCGACATAGGTTCTGCAGCAATGGTTGAAAAAATGAGGCAACGCAACTCATTAATCAATAGTACAGAGATCTTTTTAGAAAATTGTTATGATTTTCTCGCTCTTACTGATTTCGTGAAATTTAAGGAGTTTCTTTTTCGTTTATACAGAGATAACAAGAGAGCTACAATCCTCACTACCACCCACAACAGTAACGATGGTACTCGGGCAGTCGTGAGAAATGTGAAAAGCTATACATATGAACAGTTTTTATCTGAATTTGGAGAGGGATACTTTTTAAAACTATTTTGTGAAATTCGATTTCTCGAAGAAGAGAGCACTTTTTCTTACGATGAAAAAAACTCACTAATTGAAAATACCGCAGAATTGTCAAAAATAGATATTACCGCAGCACTACAGGCTTTTGAGAAAATTTTGAATAAAACATTTGACTATTCAGGTTCACTAAGCTATATTAGAGACAGAGAAAAGAAATTGGGGCGGTAGTGTACTTTCAAGCACTTGATGATAAGAAACAGTGTGTCGGCATTTATCATAATGGTCATCTTGTTTTCGACGAAAAACAATTCCCTGAATCCTTCTTAAATGCGAGGACTTGGAGATATTCGGGCTTTTTGGATGATGACACAATTGAATATGGCTGGATGTTGACACTTGGCAAAACACTAAAGGACTCGTGCCCCGATCATCTTATAGACGAATTGAGTAGATGTGAAAAAAAGATGAATGCGTACAAAAAGTCTTTTGAAATAGCAAAAGTCAACTTCAGGGAGCACTGTTTCTTCGATCTGGTACCGCACGATTTTTTGGTTTCTTTTTTAGAACTTAAAAATCAAATAACCCAGTATGTGTTTGAGACTCACGACAAGCCGCTAACTTATGATCACTTAATCGCAGTAGAAAAGCTCTTATATAAAATAAGGTATCAGAATCTGAATATCAATAACCAAAATGCTCGTGGCCTGTTTACTTCTTCGCGCAATAGGGCGGCCGCCCAAAAACTCTTAACAGGCCCAAAACACATAGATTATAACATTTTTGGAACACGAACAGGCCGGCTTTCAACTTATCCGGGATCTTTTCCAATTTTGACAATGCCGAAAGATTTGCGCGCTCTTGTAAAACCACACAATGATTGGTTTATTTCACTTGATTATAACGGAGCAGAAGCAAGGACAGTTCTTGGTCTTCTTGGCAAAAAACAACCCATGGGCGATGTGCACGAATGGAATGTGGATAATGTATTTAAGAACAAAGGCGTTGGAAACAGAGAGGCAGCCAAAACCTTCTTTTTCTCGTGGTTGTACAATCCAGATTCAACTAAGATTGAGGAATCGTTCTATGACCGTGATGCACTATTAAAGATGTATTATAAAGATGGTGCCATCCGGACAATTTTTGACCGAGAGGTAGAAGTTGACGAGTACAAAGCAATCAATTATATTGTTCAGAGCACATGTGCTGATTTGGTCAATGATCGCGCAGTTGCTCTTGATAAGTTCTTAGAAGGAAAGCGTTCTTTTGTCTCTCATATCGTGCATGATGAAATAGTACTTGACATGCCGGATGAAGAAAGGTATCTTATACCTGAGATTAAAGAAATATTCTCAAACAATAAACTTGACAAGTTTGTCACAAATCTGAAGGCTGGAAGAGACTATATGGATATTGGAGTTTTAAATTTATGATTTCGATTATTGGCGTCGGTACCGCAGCATCTGCCATTGCGGAAAATTTCAAGACTCAAAAAAACAACTATAAAGTTTATAAGCTTGGGAGTGATCAAAAGAATGGCAAGCATACTCGCAAACTAAAAGTTTTTGATAAGCCGGAAGAATACGAAAAGAATATTCCGGACTTAGCTAAATTCTTCGATGAGGTGACCGACGATGTACAAGTTTTTATAATGGGCTCTTCTTATAGTTCAAATTACGCCCTAGGCGTCATAGAACAATTGAAAGACAAAAACATTGAGGTCTTTTATGTAAAACCGGACATTGAATTGCTCACAGGTATCCCGAAATTGCTAGAAAATTTAATGTTTGGGGTATTACAGGAATACGCGAGATCGGGCCTTTTTAAATCACTCACCATTTTGTCAAATTTGGAGATTGAAAAGAGCATCCCGGGATTGTCAATTAAAAACTATTATGAGAAACTTAATCACACCATTTTTTCATGTGTACACTATTTAAACTTTTTCAACCATACTGAACCTGAAATCGGCCAAATGGCTAGACCATCAGAGATTAACAGGATCCGCACAATTGGAATTTTAGATGTAAAGACTTTATCAGAAAAATGGCTTTTTGAGCTTGACATCCCTCGTGAGACATGTTATTATATATGCATAAATCAAGAAAGACTCGAAAAGGAAAGCGGACTACATAGGCAGATAGTGGACATTCTAAAAGAGAAACCAAGAAATGCATATCGCAAGGTTTCATATGGGATTTGGGAGACACATCTGCACGACTTTGGGTTCTGCGTTACCCACACAAACGCAACACAACAACAAAAAACTCTTGACAAGCTAGAACAAGAGTAATACATTAGATGCTGAGGAAAGCTCAGTATACTTTATCAAAACAAAAAGGAGAAAAAAGTAATGTCTATTAACATGGAACTAATGAGAAAGAAACTCGCCCAACTTAGAGGCGAAGATAAGGGGGATGGTAACTCTGCATGGTTTAAGCCTGACGAAGGCGAACAGGTGGTGCGGATTGTACCAACCGCAGACGGAGACCCCCTTAAGGAGATGTATATCCACTATAATGTTGGAGATCATAAGGGCGGAATTACCTGCCCGAAGCGCAATTATGGTGAGCGCTGTCCAATTTGCGATTTCGCTTCCCAACTTTGGAAAGACGGAACCGCCAGCAATGATGAAGAATCCAAAAAGCTTGCAAAGTCTCTCTTTGTCCGAGCGCGTTACTACTCACCAGTCTTGGTTCGTGGTCGCGAAGACGAAGGCATCAAAGTCTACGGCTATGGTAAGAGAGCATATGAGCTTCTTTTAGGTTACATTCTTGACCCAGAATATGGCGATATTACGGATACCCTTGAAGGAACTGATATTTCGTTGGTTTACACCAAACCAACAACACCCGGTGCTTATCCACAAACAAGCCTTAAGATGCGTCGAAGCACATCTGCTCTACTGGAGGATACTGAGGCCATCCCCGCCCTCCTAGAAGGCATTCCCGATATTGATTCACTCTTTGATCGTCACACCCCCGAACAAATTGACGCTATCTTGGATGAACAATTGGCGAGTGGTGCCTCTGCTGAGTCTCGCTCCAACGAGACAAGCAAGTATAACAAAGAGCCCGCTATCAATCCAGTTGATAAAGCATTTGATGAATTGATGGCAACTAAGTAGCTTGTTAGTAAGCCGCTGGCACCCCGGCTGAAATTGGGTGCCGCATATTCTATAAAAAGGAGATTAAATTATGGAATGGTTAAAATCACAGTTGGCCCGATGGAAGGTCCAAATAAGTATTGTAGGAGGAGCGCTAGTTGTTGCTACTGCATACGGGACATGTACACTTGAGCCCGCGGCAGAAGAGGTTAGCAAAAATGCGCCCAATGCCGAGACAGTGGAGGCAACCACGACAGTCGAGGTTTCCGCTGAGACTTCTACGGAAGAAACAGTTCCCCCCACAACAACGGAAACCACAACTACTACTGAAACAACAGAGTAGTTAAAGCCGCTGGCAGACCGGTCAAAGTCTGCCGCATTTAAGGAGACATAAGAAATGCGACTTATCGGACCAATCCTTGCTCTAGCCCTCACTATGGGTTGTGACAAGGATGAAGATGATACGGCAGCTGATACAGCCGTCGAAGACACAGCAGAATAACTGCAGCCGCTGGCAGACCGGTTAAAGTCTGCCGCTATTTTAGGAGGCAAAATGGCTAAAGCAAAAGCCGGTCGAGTCAATATGAAAGACTTGATGAAGTTAGTTAACAAGAAAGCAGGCCAGAATGTAGCCCACGATCTTACAGGGGATAATCCCACATCTGTAAAAGAATGGATTCCAACTGGCTCAAGATGGTTAGATTCCATTATATGTAAAGGTCAAGTTGCTGGGGTTCCAGTTGGCAAGATCACAGAGATTGCCGGTCTTCAATCGACTGGTAAATCTTATATGGCAACTCAGATTGCCGCAAACGCTCAGAAATCGGGCAAGATGGTCGTTTACTTCGATTCGGAGTCTGCCATCGACCCAACCTTCTTAGCGCGCTCAGGATGCGACCTAGAGCGATTAATGTATGTTCAAGCATCCTCTGTGGAGTTTGTTCTGGAGACCATCGAGGAATTACTCGGTGCTACTGATGAACAACTCGTATTTATTTGGGACTCATTGGCGTTCACGCCTTCGGTTTCCGATGTCGAGGGTGATTTCAACCCTCAATCTTCAATGGCGGTGAAGGCTCGTATTCTTGCGAAAGGAATGTCAAAACTTGTTATTCCGATTGCAGACAAGAAAGCAACCTTTATTGTATTAAACCAATTGAAGACAAATATCCCCCAAGGTCCCATGGCTAGACAGATTGCTATGACAACACCTTATATCACCCCGGGTGGTAAGGCGATGCATTATGCTTATTCGCTTCGTATCTGGTTGACCGGTCGTAAGGCCAAGTCTGCATTTATCGAAGATGAAAAAGGATTTCGTATCGGCTCCGAAGTTAAGGTAAAACTTGAGAAATCTCGTTTTGGGACACAAGGGAGATCGTGTGCTTTCCGCATTATGTGGGGTACTGAAGATGTAGGTATTCGTGACGAAGAATCGTGGTTTGACGCGATCAAAGGTTGTGAGTATCTTTCTTCTGCTGGCGCATGGTATACTTTATCAATGCCCGATGGGTATACCAAGAAATTTCAACCATCAAAATGGACGGGTCTTGTAACTTCTGACGAAGAATTTAAAAACAGAGTTATTAGTATTATGGATGAAGAAATTGTGCAAAAGTTTGATAAGAGACAAGGATCGGCATCTGCTTATTATGAAGATCCAGAAGACCTATCAGTCCCAATAAAAGAGTAAGAAAGTACTTGACTTGAGCCCTCCGATCGGTTATGATATTAACTGTCGGAGGGTTTTTTATGACAAATACAGAAAAGAAGCGTGTCATCATTATTGATGCATTGAATATGTTTATTCGTGCCTATATTGTTGACCCATCCTTATCCACCAACGGAGATCCGATCGGTGGTATTAAGGGAACAATAAAGATTCTTCAGAAGCTTGTGCGAATGACACAACCTGATGAGGTATTGGTAGTGTGGGACGGACCAAATGGTTCGGCCAAGAGGAAGAGTATAGATAAGAGTTATAAGGCGGGTAGAAAGCCTCTGAGGCTCAATCGCTCTGTTCACAATTTGACGGACGATCAGATCGTGTTAAATAAGATCTGGCAACAGTCCCGAGTGGTGGACTATCTCAACGAGATGCCGATCATGCAGCTAATGCTCCCAGAGATCGAGGCAGATGATGTGATCGCTTACGCGTGTAGTTTAGATCGATACAAGGGCTGGCAAAAGGTAGTCATTTCCAACGATAAAGACTTTTATCAGCTTTGCGATGACGAGACCGTAGTATACCGACCAACAGGAGATCAGCTTATGAATAAGAAGAGGATCATCGAAGAGTTTGGGGTTCATCCTACAAATATGGCGCTCGCTAGGGCGATCATCGGAGACCCCTCAGACAACCTGCCCGGCATCAAGGGGGCCGGCCTAGTTTCCGTGAAAAAAAGACTATCTTTTCTTGCGTCTGAAAAAGACTATACTATCAATGAGTTAGTAGATTTCTGCGTCAAAGCGGACAGTAAATTGAGATTTTTCACCAACATTATAGAGGGGAAAGGTACAATCTCACATAATTATAAAATGATGCAGTTATACGCACCATTACTCTCGGTACAGGCTAAAAAGTTTGTCCGAGAGTCCATTGAAAATTTTGCCTGCACATTTAATAAAACAAAGATAATCTCACTTATGACCGAAGATGGTTTCGGGGAACTTAACTGGGAAGATCTAAAAACACACCTCAATAAAATTTTATTGGAATGTTAGCTTGCATTTTAGCAAGTAAAGAGTTATAATCACAAGGAGGGTACAATTGTCTAATAGACCAAGTTTCAGCAAATATGGAAAAAGTTTCCAAGAAGATCTAGTTCATCTTATTTTAGATGATCGGCCATTCGCCGATCAAATTTTAGAGGTTCTCGATACCAACTTTCTAGAGCTTGAATACTTGCGCCTTTTTACATCTAAGATAGTTGATTATCGGCAAAGGTACTCCAAACACCCTAGTCAGCAAATTATCGATACGATCTTGCAGACCGAATTGGAGAGAGAAGATAAAGTAGTCTCGCAACAAACAACAGAATACTTTAATAAGATTTCGATTTCCGAGGTCGAAGGCTCTGAATACATCAAAGAGCAATCTCTGGATTTTTGCAGAAAGCAGAACCTAAAAGAAGCTATGTTAAAATCTGTTGACCTATTGCAGTCCTGCTCTTTTGATGAAATATCCAAGATCATTAACGACTCTCTTAAGCTGGGCTCTGAAAATAATTTTGGGTATGATTACTTGGTGGACTTTGAAGAGAGGTATGTGCCTCGTTTTAGGAATCCCATAACCACAGGCTGGAAGGAGATGGATGAAATTGCCGGCGGAGGTTTAGGCAAATCAGAACTAGGGGTGGTCGTTGCGCCGACAGGTGCCGGCAAGTCAATGGTTTTGGTCCATCTGGGCTCGCAAGCGATCATGGAAGGCAAAACTGTTATTCATTATACCCTAGAACTCCAAGAGACTGTCATTGGCAAAAGGTATGATAGCTGTATCACAGAATTTCCACTTTCAGAGCTTTCAGTTTTTAAAGACGAGATTTATGAAAAGATTAAAGATCTAGATGGCAGATTAATTGTTAAAGAATATCCTACAAAGTCTGCAACGACTGGTACAATAAAAAACCATCTTAACAAACTGGTTAAGAGAGGAATAGAACCAGACATGATCATTGTAGATTACGCAGACCTATTAAAACCAATGGTGGTGCGAAAAGAAAAGAGAAACGAGCTAGAATCTATCTACGAAGAGTTAAGAGCACTTTCAACAGAATATGGTTGCCCAATTTGGACAGCATCCCAAACAAACCGATCGGGCCTGAATGCCGAGGTGATCACAATGGAGCAGATTTCGGAAGCCTTCAACAAGTGCTTCGTAGCGGATTTCATCTTCTCAGTATCCCGAACGGTAGAAGACAAACAAAACAACACAGGTAAAATCTTTGTTGCAAAAAATAGAAATGGGCCCGATGGGATGGTCTATAACATATTTATGGACACCTCTAATGTAAAAATTAGAGTGTTACCGAAAAACAACGCCGTTACGGCGATAACCAACAACGGCGTGGTAACTAGCCCCGTATCACTGACACCCACAATGCAGAGAAATTATCTACAATCAAAATATCAAAAATTTAAAGGAACAACAAAATGAAAACAATTGAGAACATTCGCAGATTCAGACTTTCCGACTCTTTTATAGAGCCATATACAGCCGCCGAAGTCCCTTGGGGCCCTCTCGGTTATATCACATTTAAACGAACCTACGCACGCAGGCTAAGTGAGTTTGATCCGAACGCTACTGGTTCTGAGGAGTGGTGGCAAACATGTCGACGTGTTATCGAGGGTATGTTTAATATGCAGAAACAACATGTTGTTCGCTTGGGGCTTGAATGGAATGACAGCAAGGCACAACAAACTGCGAAGGATGCATATGATCGGTTGTTTAATTTGAAATGGACACCCCCGGGCCGCGGCCTGTGGATGATGGGCACTAAGTTTGTCGAAGAAAGAACTGGCGCCGCATTGTTTAACTGTGCGTTTAGATCCACTCAGGATCTGTCCTCTAAGGGGGGTTACATATTCTCATGGATTATGGACGCCCTGATGGTCGGCGTTGGTGTTGGATTTGACACCAAGGGCGCCGGAACGATAACTATCGAAGAGCCAGAATACACAGGCGATGTGCTGGTGATCGACGATTCCAGAGAGGGCTGGGTCAACTCTGTTCAAACTCTTCTTAATGGATTCTTTTTTGGTCACAAGGTTCCTAAATTTGATTACTCTGCTATCCGCCCCTTGGGTGCTTTGATTAGTGGGTTTGGAGGCACATCTAGTGGTCCCGATCCTCTCATCGAACTTCACAAAAACCTGAAAGAGCTTTTTGTAGACAAGATCGGAGAGACAATCACTTCCGTTGACATCGTTGATATTGAAAATCTTATCGGCCGCTGTGTGGTATCTGGCAACGTACGCAGATCAGCAGCGCTTGCGCTGGGAGAGGCCGATGACTTTAGATATTTGGAAATGAAAAACGATCAAGAAAAACTTTACCACCACCGGTGGGGCTCAAACAACTCATACAGCGCAGATGTTGGTATGGACTATACATGGCACGCGAAGCAGGCTCAAGAGAATGGCGAACCCGGCACTATTTGGTTAGAAAATGCTCGCGCCTATGGGCGCTTCAAGGATGGAATCAACTACGATGACAGAGAGGTCGTAGGATTTAATCCTTGTGTTGAGCAAAGTCTTCACAACGCTGAAATGTGTTGTCTGGTTGAAACATTCCCAGCCAAGCACGATGATTACGAAGACTATGTTAAAACTCTGAAGTGTGCTTACCTTTATGGAAAGACGGTTACGCTCGTCAACACACACTGGCCGGAGACAAACGCCAAGATGCTCAAGAATCGGAGAATTGGACTCTCCCAATCAGGGATCGTGCAGGCTTTCAACAAGCATGGTCGCCGACAAATGTTAGACTGGTGCGACAATGCCTATGGGTACGTTAGAGAATTGGATACCGAATATTCAAATTGGCTTTGTGTGCCCAAGTCTATCAAGATGACTTCTATCAAACCATCCGGCACTGTATCGCTACTCAATGGTTCAACGCCCGGAATTCACTTCCCCGAGGATGAGTACTATATTAGACGTATCAGGTTCTCAAAAACTTCAAAAGTTCTTAAAAGTCTGATTAATGCAGGTTATAATATTGAAGATGATGAATACTCTCCGAACACTTCTGTTGTTGAGTTCCCTGTCAAGGAACCACACTTTGAAAAGGGAAAACGAGATGTTTCAATGTGGGAACAACTTGAGATTGCAGCCCAGTATCAAAATTATTGGGCCGATAACGCAGTGTCTGTTACGGTCTCGTTTAAGGGTTCTGAGGCAAATCAGATTCGCAGCGCACTAGAGATGTATGAGACTCGACTTAAAGCAGTCTCATTTTTGAAATATGAAGAAACCGGATATGTACAAGCCCCGTATGAATCCATAACAAAAGATAAGTACGAAGAAATGTCAGCCAAGATCACACCAATCACTCGCATTGACGATGAAGAGGGCGGATCTGGAACTAAATTTTGTACCAACGATACATGCACAATTTAAGGAGAAACAATGCTTAAACCGTTAAATAGGCACATTTTAATTGACCTAGATCAACGCACGGATGAACAAAAATCGTTAATCGTCTTGCCAGAAGACTATAAACCTGAACAAGAAAAACACTCAGTTGTTCAAGTTATCAACAAGTCGGAAGATGTAAAGCTCGATTTATTGACAGGCAGCAAAATAGTGGTCGATTCGTCTATGATCGAAGAAATAGTGGTCAACAATACTACTTATAATGTAATTTTAGAGAATTATGTAGTGGGGGTATTGACTCCCGAGTAGGTAATAAATGGACAAAAATTTCTACAACGAGGCTTCCGCTAAAAAACTTGGGTGGGAGCCTTCTTGGTTTGGCGAAAAGTATTTTGACGACAAACTCGTAAGAGCCATTAAAAAATGGCAAAAAGTTAGAAACATTCCCTCTGATGGTCTTTGTGGCCCAACTACGTTTCGAAGATTGTGGACTGAGCGCCAAGAGCCACAAGTTGTTGGAGAATATTGCAAGGATCTGAACTTAGCTTATTCAAACTCAATCATTTACAATGGGGTTTATTATCCCATAAATTGGGACAAGTTTGTTTTATGGAGTGACGACGGTGGAATGCACACCACTCCGGGAAAATATTACGACTATTCCGGAAGGCCAGCAAGGCCCATCAGATATTTTGTAAACCACTGGGACGTTTGCTTGAGTTCAAGATCTTGTTATGATGTATTAGAAAAAAGAGGCATCTCTGTTCACTTTCTGATTGATAACGATGGCACAATCTACCAGACAATGGACATACAGCATGCAGCATGGCACGCAGGTTCCGAGAGGACCAACAGAGCCTCGGTCGGTGTTGAGATCACCAATGCATATTATCCAAAATACCAAAACTGGTACAAAGACCAAGGCTTCGGCGAAAGGCCGCTGATCGAAGATGCTTGGGTTCACGGAGAAAAATTGGAACCATTTACAGGATTTTATCCAGCACAGATTGAAGCACTTAAAGCTTTGTGGGAAGCAATACATAGAGCAACCGGAATACCTTATGAAACTCCCGTTAATCAGTTTGGTAAGACTTCCACAAAGTACGAACAAGATGTGGCCTACGGTAAGTTTTCCGGCTTCGTCAGTCATTACCATGTGAGCAAGAGAAAGATAGACTGCGCAGGTCTTGATATCAAAGTTTTGCTTGACGAAATAGAAGATTAAAAACTATATAATATGTGGGGTTACTTTTACTATTTTTACTAAATTGTGTTACTGGCGCAGATTTAGAAAACATAATATATGTATCGGATCAGAAGCCGGCCGAAGCATTTGTAATAGGCAAGCCGACAAGAAAAGCGGTATGGGAAACAGAGCCCAAAGTTAGAGTCTGCGCGAGCACAAAAATATCAATGTATCGTGTCGAAGCTGCTGTCAAATACTGGGAGAAGCTTGGATACAACTTTAAATATTCTTATAAAGATTATATAATAGACTGCATGGAACCTCGATACGGAGAAATAATCATCACTCTACCAGAGGGCAGCTTTTCTGGACACCACATGGCGGCTACAAGACTATACACTAGCAACAGAACAGGCAAGATCGTGATGGCTAAAATATTTATACTCCCGATAAATGGTATGAAAGAGAGAGTGCTAGAGCATGAAATAGGACATGCACTGGGTTGGAACCATTATAATCAAAAGATGCACATTATGCACCCCACATGGAGATATGGTGGTCATGATTCATACGGCTTGAAAAATCGAAAATAGAGGCTAAGTTGAAATTTGAAAAGATAGTCATAGGAAGTTCCCTGTCAGCATTGGCATATGCCTACTTAAACAATTGTACAGTATTCTTTACAAAACCAGAACTACCATTCAGGTTTGGTTACTTGGGCGTGGGCGAGCAACCACTTGATACGCCGATTGACACGAAGACGCTGAAAACATTTGATCGAACAATGGACGTGGGAACACCAAAGCAAATTTTGTGGGATAGATTATATTTTGTCCTGTCGCTAAATGGCCAGATCCCGTTGTCTAATCTCTGTCACACACTAAGATATGACGGCCAAAGTTTGGTGTGTTCGAACGAGTATTCTAAAATATTTGAAGCAGAGTTTGAGAGATGCTATTACTTTGGTGACAACAACGCCGAAGGTATTATTCGTAAAAACACGCTTGACGAGGATACTTACTTATGTTATGATCATATTGCGTTCAATAGTGGAGGAAAGCATGAACTCGACTTTATTCACACAGGCGATGATTTTATCAGCGAGATATGGTTTTATAGTTCCGACCGCATCGATGGAAATACTCCTGTTAGGGATGCTTGTGCAGTTTCAAAACTAACTGAATCGCAACTATTAGATTTTGATTACTCAGAAACGATGGCTCGATTCAAGGTGCTCAAAATTATGAAAGATAATGGAATGAGAGGAAAATTAAGTGGATACACAAAAAAAGGTACGGCTAGGCACTATGATTTTAGAACAACTAGCATCAGACGCGAGACGCACTGCATTAGAAATAGACTTAGAGCGACAAGCGCTAATGTCGAGATTAAAACCAACAGCGAAGAAAGTCTGCTTGGGCTTTTACAGGATGCAAACAGCCCCTCCTGTAGACTTTTAGATATATTAGATGTCAGCTCACCTTAGTGGAATAATCCCGATAGCAAACTATGAAACTGATCTAAACATATCATTTCCAGAGTTGCTATTACCGGTCAGCGACGGCTTCAACTTGATACAGAAGTCTGTGTATGAGTGCGCGGCTGCAGGTTGTAATACAATATGGATTGTAGCTAACGATGACTTGGCACCGATTATTAGAAAAACTGTGGGTGATTGGGTTTATGACCCTGTTTATTACAAGCGGGACATGGAATCAAAGTTTTATTCACAACTTAGGAAAGAAGTGCCTATTTATTATGTCGGAATCAAACCTAAAGATCAAAATAGGAGAGATAGTTATGGGTGGTCGATTTTAGAAGGTATTCACGCCGCCTATATGACCTCCCTCAAAATTTCCAAATGGCTAACACCGGAAAAATATTTTATTTCCTTTCCTTTTGGAGTTTTTGATATCTACTTTATAAGACAACACAGGAAATTGATTCGCAACAAGAACGAGAATTTATTTTTTAAGTATAACAGCCTCAGTGTTGCCGATAATCAATATTTACCGTTTACAATGACAGGAGAAGATTTTAAATTATGCCGAAGAGCGATAAACCAAAAGACAACAAGGGAATATTTACCCCCTTCACCAAACCAAAAGTATCCATCCCAGAAGCTCCCGCTCCACGAGAGATGGTCCGCTCGTCACTTCACTTTAAGTGAAATTTACGAACCCTTAGTTACAGTGCCACACAGATCAATCGATTTGGAGTGGCATTATAATATTTCTAGCTGGCAAGAATATGTGGATTATATTTCTTCAGATAATTTGGTAGATAAGCCCCTTGATGACTTGACACGCCCCCGTCAGCATGTTACAATACCATATACTTCGGAGGGTTAAATGGATCGTATAGATTCTAAAATTAAATTTGTTGGGCTTCATGCCCATTCGGTGGCTGGTTCCATATTTGATGCAATTGGTTATCCACAAGCACACATGGACTTTTGTTACGAGAACGGCGGAGAGGCACTTGCGCTAACTGATCATGGTAATATGAATGGTCTTGCATATCAGGTGCTACACGCCAAAAAGATGCAGGAAGCGGGCAAAGAGTTTAAGCCTATTTTTGGCTGTGAGGCTTACTTCATTCCATCTATTGAAGAATGGCATGAAGAATATACTCGCGCCATGGAAGATAAGAAACGCGCTCGATCTGCAAAAGCGGATAAAGCGTCAGGTGCAACCGTCGAAGATGAAGGCGCCTCTAAGAAAACACAAGATATTCTCAGGCGCCGGCGCCACCTTGTGCTGCTGGCTCAGAACCAAACCGGTTTGAACAACCTATTTAAGTTGGTATCAGAGTCTTATAAGTCGGAAAACTTTTATCGATACCCTCGTATCGATTATGCACTTCTTAAGAAATACAATGAAGGTATCATTGCTTCCTCTGCTTGTCTTGGTGGGGTGTACGCTGGAAACTATTGGGAGAACCGAGAGGATGGCGACGAAGCCGTGCTGGAGGCTATGCGTGAGTCCACACGACGCATGGTTGACATTTTCGGTGATCGCTGGTATGCCGAGATACAATGGAATGATATCAAAGAGCAGCATGAACTTAATCAGTATGTGATTCAAGTTGCTAAAGAGCTTGGCGTTGGACTGGTCACGACAGCCGACAGCCATTACCCCGGCCCTGATGCTTGGAAAGACCGTGAACTTTACAAGCGTCTTGGCTGGCTTGGTAAGGGCCGGCCCTCTTGGGCGGAGGAGGAATCTCAACTCCCCGAAGGTGTTGAGGAAATTGGGTACGAGCTGTATCCTAAAAATGGTGACCAAATCTGGGAAAGCTATAAGCAATATTCAGAATCTACGGGCTTTGAATATAACGATGCTATAGTCTTGAAAAGTATTGAGGAAACATACCGTATTGCTTTCGAGCGTATCGAGAAGTTCCTGCCTGACAATACAGTGCGCCTGCCCGAATTCGTTGTGCCTGCAGGGTTCACAGCAACACAAGCATTGGTAAACTTTGCTTTGGAGGGTCTCAAAGACAAGGGCCTTCACACCAACAAGGAGTATACTGATCGGTTGAAACATGAGTTACATGTTATCGATGATCGTGGATTCTCAAAGTATTTCTTGACGATGAAATCGATTGTTGATGTGGCTACAGGTATGATGTTACCGGGCCCGGGCCGCGGCTCTGCTGCAGGTTCGCTGGTAGCATATGCGCTAAACATTACGCAAGTCGATCCTATCAAGCACGGCCTCCTATTCTCCCGCTTCTTGCGTTCGGACGCCACAGACTACCCAGATATTGATTACGATGTATCCGATAGCATGGCTCTGAAAGAGAAGCTGGTCGAGATGTGGGGTGAGGATTGTGTTGCTCCTATTTCCAACTGGAACACGCTGCAGCTCAAAAGTTTAATTAAAGATATCTCAAAGCTTTATAATATTCCGTTCACTGAGGTGAATACAGTTACCTCTATTATGATCCGTGAGGCAACGCCGGCGGCTAAACAAAAGCATGGAATCAAGGCAGGTGTATATGCACCCACATGGGAAGAGGTGATGGAGTTCTCTCCGACGCTTCAAAGATATCTTGCCATGCACCCGGAGGTCAAGACACATGTTGAGGGCCTTGTTGGGCAAGTACGCTCATGCTCTCGGCATGCAGGCGGCGTGGTTATCGCCGAGGACCTAGATAAGAGTATGCCCCTGATTAACTCAGGCGGCGTGCGACAGGCTCCGTGGGCAGAGGGTCAGAATGTTAGGCACCTTGAACCTATGGGATTCATTAAGTTCGATCTACTGGGTCTTTCAACACTCAAGATGATGGAAGGGGCTATCTATCACATCCTTAAGCGCCATCATGGAGTTGAAGAGCCAACCTTCGCACAGATCCGAGATTACTACGAAAAGACATTGCACCCTGATGTTATGGATTTGAATGACAAAGAGGTTTATGAGAATGTGTTTCATCCCGGGAAGTGGGCAGGTGTCTTCCAATTTACCGAGCATGGCGCTCAACAGTTTTGTATGAAGGTGAAGCCAAACAACATCATTGATTTGTCTGCTATCACATCTATCTTCCGCCCGGGCCCACTATCGGCCGGCGTTGACGCCGACTATGTGGAAGCCAAGGAAAGCCCACACTATATCAAGTATCTTTCAGACGAAGCGAGAGAGATTACAGAAGAGACATACGGTTTCCTTATCTTCCAAGAGCAGATTGCGCTGCTGGCTCACAAGCTGGGTGGCCTGACACTTGACGAAGGCAACATGCTCCGCAAGGTATTGACCAAGAAGGGTACTGGCAAAGGCTCTGTGAAGGGCAAGCTACATGATAAGTTTATCTCTGGCTGTCTCTCCAACAAGATCTCAAGAGACGAGGCACAATCCCTCTGGGACAAGTTTGAATTCTTCTCCGGTTATGGCTTCAACAAGTCACACGCAGTATCATACTCGATTATCTCATATCAGTGTGCGTGGTTGTGGAATTACTACCCAGCCGAGTGGATGGCGGCATTCTTAGATAAGGAGCCTGAGACACGCAAAGAGAAAGCTATCAACATAGCAAAGAAGTTTGGGTTCGATATTGCACCACTTGATGTCAACAAGTCAGGAACGGTGTGGGAGATTAGCGAAGACGGTAAAACAATGATTCAACCCCTCACCTCGATTAAGGGACTGGGCATGTCAGCGATTGAACAGATCTTGGACAACCGCCCCTTCATGAATGCAGAGGATCTGCTCTTCCGAGAAGATGTGTCGTACTCCAAGCTGAACAAGAAAGCACTGGACGCTCTTTGTCGCGGAGGCGCGCTGGATAATATTGTGGACGATCGATTCAGTGGTCGTAAGCATTTCTGGTCGGCATGTGTCGTCGAGAGACCAAAGAACCTTAAAAAGTTCGGAGATAACATCGAATTGTTCAGGCCCGAAGGGGATTTCAGCGAAGCAGAGGTTATACAATTTAAGACTGACCTCACCGGTGTGTTCCCAATCAACCTTGTGATCAGTGCCGAAACCGTACAGAAGCTTCAAGACAGATACATCCCTCCAATTTCAGAGTTTGATGAGGGCCTGCAGGTATGCTGGTTTATACCTCGCAAGATTACTCCGAGGAAAACAAAGAACGGAAAAGATTATTGGATTGTCGAGGTTATCGATTCAAATAACGAATCGACTCGCATCCGATGCTGGGGCATTAAACCTCACAAAGATGTTATTCATCTTAACCGCCCATACATGGCGCGTCTTAAATATGATGAGAACTGGGGCTTCTCGACATATGCGATTGGAAAAACCTTTAAACTTCTAGGATAAAGATGAGTGCTAAAGAATTAATTATTGAAAGTCCTAAATATGGACATTTTACTGTCACTCTTGATGAACAAGATTGGCAAGACCTTAATATGAAATATGAAAATCTTAGTCTATATATTTCAAAGCGAGATCGGACACATCTAAAGCGATATAGAGACAAGCCATATGCGACTGCTACATACGGCCCGTATGGACACCGCCCCTCGCAAAGAAAACAAAAAAAATTACACACGCTAATCATGGATCCGCCCAAGGGCATGATGGTCGACCACATCAATGGCGAGTCATTAGACAACACACGCAGTAACTTAAGAATCTGCACTAATGCAGAAAATTCTCGCAATGCCGCCCGAGTTACGTCATCTCGTTCAGGATATAAGGGAGTACATTGTGCCAAAAGCAATGGTTCAAAAAAGCCATGGCGCGCCCGAATAAAATATAACTATAAAGAAATTCAACTTGGCACTTTTGATACAAAAGAAGAAGCAGCGAGAGCATATGATAAAAAAGCAATAGAACTCTTCGGGGAGTTCGCAGTGTTAAACTTTCCACGGGAGGATAATTGAGCCGCCGCAAAACTATTGAAGAATTTATTGCTCAGGCACGCACCCACCATGGCAACGCTTATGACTACTCGAAAGTTGTTTATGAAAATACTAATAAAAAAGTTGAAATCATATGTCAAAAGCATGGCTCATTTTTTCAAATTCCGAAGAGTCACAAAAAAGGTATGGGATGTAGGTGGTGCGCCGCCGAGCAGCGCGCCCAAAACAGAAAGCCTACTATGGAAAAGCTATTATCTGATTTTCGTAAGATTCATGGAGATAAATATGATTATTCAAAAGTCAAATATGAGACATCAAAGGAAAAGATTATCATTATTTGTCCCGAACATGGAGCTTGGCGCGCCACTCCAAACAGTCACAAAAGGGGCCACGGTTGCCCAGACTGCGGTGCACTAACAGTCATCCGCAAGCGCACGCACGCGCAAGGGCGCGTGATAAAGGCTTTTCACAAGGTACACGGAAACAAATACGATTATTCAAAAGTCAAATACATCCACAAAGACCAAAAAGTAAAGATCGTGTGCCCTACTCATGGAGAATTTTGGCAACGCCCGGGCTCCCATCGCAGAGGTCACGGCTGCCAAAAATGTTCTGGAAACCAAAGGCGCACCTTGGAAGAGGTAATAGAGAGATTCCGCCAAATTCATGGAGATAAATACGATTATTCAAAAGTTGTTTACAAACACATGAACCATGAAGTTATTCTCACTTGTAATGAGCATGGTGATTTCACGCAGAGGCCAGCCAATCACATAAATCGCGAAGAAGGGTGCCCTAAATGCGGAATTGAAAGTCGCAGGCTAAAAAGGAAAAAAACTTTAAGACAATTTATAATAGATGCCCGGGAAGTTCACGAGGATACGTATGACTATTCAAAGGTGGAGTATATTAGCACAAATATTGATGTTATAATTGGGTGTCCTGAACACGGAGATTTTGAACAGCGCCCGATAGTGCACATCAGAGGGTCGAGTTGCCCGAAATGCACCCGAAAAAATTCTACCGAATCTATGTTTCGAGAAGTCTTGGAGGCAATCTTTTCTAAATTCGGAGAATTTAAATTCCCCAATACGAGACCAGAGTGGTTAAGAAACCCCAATACTAATTATAGATTAGAGCTTGATTGCTATAATAAAGATTTAAAACTAGCGTTTGAATTCCACGGTAAGCAGCACTTTAAGCCTATCGAAGCCTGGGGTGGAGAAAAAGAATATATAAGGATAAGAAGGCGCGACCAATTCACTAGATTTTATTGCGCACAACACGGAGTTACCCTTGTTGAGATTGATGGCCGGCCACTGACGGTCATCCCGAAAAACAGAAACCGCAGGAGAGAAGCTCTTAAGGAAGCAATAGAGAATAAGTTAAAAAATTTAAGGGTAGATCAAAAGCACAAACTTATGCAAAAATTAAAAGGAGATAAAGCATGAACGTTATAAAATATTTTAGCCCTTTATTAAAAGAGCCAAAACTCATTGAGGATTTGCCGATTGTTATAAGGGTCACCAAGTTTGATGAAGCATCCGCAAAGAGTTTCTCTGCCCTAATGAGAAAGGCACAAAACTCAGGCCAGCCGGTTGTGCCGGTTATCATTGACAGTTATGGCGGTCAAGTATACAGTCTGATGTCCATGATTTCGGATATTAAACATTCCAAGATTCCCGTTGCAACAATCGTGCAAGGGAAGGCTATGTCTTGCGGGGCGATCCTCTTCAGCTTTGGTACTCAAGGTAAGAGGTTCATGGATGAGGATGCCACCCTCATGATTCACGATGTTAGTTCAATGGCGTGGGGCAAGGTTGAAGAGGTTAAGGTCGGCGCCGAAGAGACCGACAGACTAAACCAGAAGATTTATCATATGATGGCTGAAAACTGTGGACAAGACGAAGATTATTTCCTTGATATTGTACATGAGAAAGGCCACGCCGATTGGTTTTTGGACGCAAAAGAATGCAAGAAACACAAATTAGCCAATCATTTGCGGGTGCCTGACCTTAAAATAGATACAACGGTTAAGATCACCTTTAAGTAAAACTACTTAAAGTGTATGCTGAAGACCAAAAAAATTAAGTGGCGCCGATTGTTGAATGAATTAGAATACCTCTATGAAGAGTGGGAATTGCTGGACGATATCAACAAGAGTGCCGGCAGTGAGTTTGAGGCTTACTATCGTGAGTTTTGCGATAGGAGCGGAATCGATCTTAACAAACTTAATGATGACAACGAAGAAAGGCTCTCCGGCCTATATGGTGAACCACCAGAAGAGATGGAAGAAACCCCAATATCAGATTATTCAGGTAGTGCTTCGATAGTCAAAGTAGATACCCCTGAAGAAGAACCAGCAGTAGAAGAAACAGTAGAAGAAAGAGGCATCTTTAAAAAACTCCATGAAGATTTTCACAAACTGTTTAAGAAGCTAGCACTGCAACTACATCCCGACAGGATCGAAAACTACACAGCCGACAACGAACACAAGAGAAAGTTGGCGATGGACTTTACCTTTGCCAAAAATGCTCTAGACAAAAAAGACTACTTTAAACTTATTCAACTGGCAAAGAAATACAACATATACATCCCCGAGAACTACACGCTGCAGTTGCGATGGTTCCGCAAAGAGAGAGATTCATTGAGAAATAACATAGAACAGATCAAGACAACCTATAACTATAAGTTTGCTGAGTGTGAAACTGACGAGCAAAAGGATAGCTTGATTAGGCAATTTATATGGCATCTTTTTAGAGTTCGGACTTGACTCCAAGCTCATACAATGTTATACTTTATGTATAGTCAATAGGAGGTAACAATGACTAGCACTTATGAACAAAAGAAACAATATGTAAAGGAGTATGTTCGCTCCCTTAAAGCCATCGAAGATGCGATGGAGCCATACAAGGAACAACGACGGGAGTTGCGCTCCGAGTTTAAGGAAAACGGGTGGCTCAACACTGATGAGATTCGAGCCGCTGTTAAGGCGTATCGACTTCACACTGGAACGATCGAGATTGACACGATTCTCGATAACCTTGATATTATCCAAGGAGAGAAAAGTGAATAAACAAACACAAGTCGTAATGTTTTCGTCAAAGACAGCACAATGGGGTACCCCTCAAGAATTTTTTGACAAACTAGATTGGAGATTTGGTCCTTTCGATTTGGATCCGTGCGCATGTCCGGACAATGCCAAGTGTGCCAATTTCTACACCGAGGCAGACGATGGGCTATCTAAAAGCTGGGAAGGGCTTACAAGCTTTGTCAACCCGCCCTATGGCCGCGGCATCGATAAGTGGATCAAGAAAGCGTATGAAGAGTCTCGCAAAGATAATACAAAGGTAGTGATGCTGATCCCGGCCAGAACTGATACAAAGTACTGGCACCAATATGTGATGAAGGCTGATGAGATACACTTCGTCAAAGGCAGGCTCAAATTTGGCGATAGCGAAAACTCGGCACCATTCCCATCAGCCGTGGTGGTGTTTGATGGGTGTAATCAAAGACAAATTTTTGGAGCGATGAATCGATGACAGAAGAAATTTTACAAGCAGCGGTAATGAAACTTAGGGCAAGAGCCACAGAGAGATTCGCTATCATCAAAGATCTATACCATCGGCCAGCAACGGTAGAGACGACCGATCAGATTGTACAACATTCTATAGCCCTAGCACAGCTTGAAGGTGCAATGGTTACACTCCAGCAATATGCTGGAAGTCTAGCAAAACAAACAGAGGATGAAGTGGAGTCAAATGTGCCGGCCGAACCAGAAGAGCCTCCGACTGAGGTGGAGGTCGAAGAAGAGCCAGAGCCACCGGACCATGACGAACTAATGAAGCGCTCAGCCTCCTATCGGAAATCACAAAAATTCAGAGGAAAGAAGAGTGAATCGTAAACAGCGAAGGACCATCAAGAAACAAATTGGGACCGAAGCCCAAGAAAAAATGTCCAACCAGATCGCACAGTTTGGAAAAATGCCGGAACTATGCGGAATATGTCAAAAAGAGTTTGACAAAAAGAATAGAGAAATGGTAGAATCATGGTCAGTCGTGGTTAAACAAGAGGTCGTCAGGCTTTTTTGTCCGGACTGCATGAATACGGCCAAGGAGGTAGTTGGTGCCAGTAACCAGAATAACCCGTGAAGCATTAGACACATTGCTTAGGGGTGAGATTAAAGAAAATGCGACATTTGTTTTAAAGTTTTATTCAAACGATTGTCACCTGTGTCATAGTTTGAAAGATTATTATATCAATGTATCCGATAAGGAAGAATACAGCAACTTGCATTTCTTTGCATACAATATCGACGACTACCCAGAGTTGGAATCTCACATGAGGTTTAAGGGAGTACCAACTATTTTTGTGATACACACAAATATAGGCAATCGTAGACCAACACTGAGACTAATGCCAGAGCCCGAAAAACCCAACGACAAAACATGGTACAAGACCAGCGATATTTGTAGTTTCTTAAACAAGGAGGCGCTGTGAAAAATACGCTATCTTATGATGATGTGCTGCTTGTTCCACAATACTCAGACATCAGATCGAGAACTGAAGTGTCCTTGGATGCCGATTTAGGCAATGGCCTTCTCTTGTCTGTACCTATTTTTTCGTCACCAATGGACACAATATCTGAAGCTCCTATGGCTATGGCCATGAATAAGCACGGTGGGGCAGCCATTGTGCACCGGTACAACTCGATTCAAGAACAATGCCGGCTTGTCAATATGGCACACGATGCAGGCGGTTGCAAAAACATAGGCGCCGCAGTTGGTATTTCAGATGACTTTCTGCTCAGAGCAAAAATGCTGAAACAATCAGGCGCAAACTTTATATGCGTTGATGTTGCCCATGGTCATCACATACTAATGAAAGAGGCTTTAGCAGCTCTTCGCGAAGAGTTGGGGTTAAACTTTCACATTATGGCTGGCAACGTAGCCACACTACAGGGTGTTAATGACCTCGCTGATTGGGGTGCTAATTCTGTTCGCTGTAATATTGGAGGTGGTTCAATTTGTTCTACTCGTATTCAAACTGGTCATGGGCTTCCCGGCTTAGAAACCATTTTTGAATGCGCCAAGACCGATCGCAATGTGGCCATTATCGCAGATGGGGGCATAAAAAATTCTGGGGATATGGTTAAGGCCTTTGCCGCCGGCGCTGATGCTGTTATGTGCGGATCCATATTCTCTGGCACAGATGAGACCCCGGGCAAAGTGATGGAAGAGAGTGACGGAACCAGATGGAAAAACTATAGAGGCATGGCCAGCAAAGAAGCTCAAGTTAACTGGAGAGGTCGATACTCTTCTCACGAAGGAGTTTCAACCAGAGTCCCTTACAGGGGATCGGTAGGGGCACTTCTAGAGGATCTTGAGAGGGGCATCCGCTCCGGGTTGTCCTATAGTGGCGTGCGCAACATAGCAGAACTTCAAGCGAAGGCTAAGTTTGTTATTCAAACCAGTTCAGGTTTGGGAGAAAGCAAAACTCACATTTTAAACAGATCTTGGTGAATTATGGAAAATGACATTAACTACGGAAAAAACAGCAAGAGAATCATTTTCACCGATACGGACCACCGACACGCCCAACTAGCTTTAAAACTAAAAGACGACGGCATGACGCAGGCAAAGTTCTTTAGAGCGATTATAACCGGATATCTTTCAGATGACCAAAGAATTAGAGACTATATCGTAGACAACGGTGACTTGTCGAAACAGAAGAAACAAAGAAACATAAAACTAAGAGAACAAGGCACTCAGACAGCCCGGGATTTGGGACTGTCTAACGATCAAGTAGAAAACATCTTCGATCTTATCTCAGAGGAGTTTCCAGATCTATGAGAGGGGATGGACTATTACAATGCAGCAGAGTTTGCTTAAAGAAAAAGAAAAAATGTTCCAAAGTAGAGTGTAAGCATTTTATACACTATGCTGAAGAATACAACTGCAGCCTCATATCGATTCACAAAAATGGTCGTATGACCCTAAGAGAGGTTGGAGATAGATTACGAATATCGTTCGCCAGAGTTAAACAAATAGAGAGCGCAGCCCTTAAGAAAATAAAAAACACAGACTTATTTTCTTTTAAAGATATGGGTTAATCGAAATATGCGCACTATTTATACTAGAATTTAATTTCATTAATTAAGGAGAGAAATTTAAATGTCCCGTAAAACTTTACTTACTGAAGCTGAGGTTCGTCAGTTTCTTAAACTTGCAAACATTGGTCCAGTAGGTGATGCCAAGATCACCGAAATGTATGGCATCGAAGAAGAATTGCCCCCCGAAGAGGAAGAAGACGCAGCCATGGGCGACATGGGTGATGCTGAATTGGATATGGGCGCAGCCGAAGATGAACTTGGTGGTGCCGAAGATGAACTCGGTGGTGATGAGATGGATATGGGCGCTGAAGCCGGAGCCGGTCAAATGGTTTCTGTTGAAGATTTCATGGGCGCTCTTGAGCGCGCTCTTGAAGATGTCCTTGATGATGAAGTCGACGTTGACATGGACGCCGAAGAACCCGAAGGCGCCGATGACTTGGCACCAGAAGACGAAGAAGAATTAGGCGACATGGCAATGGACATGGGAGCCGACGAAGAAGAACCCATGGACGAAGAGCCGCCCGGCATGCGTTATGAAAACTCTGAAGAAGATGTTGTCAACGAAGTTGCTCGCCGCGTAGCTGCTCGCCTTCAAGCTAAAGAAGATAAGGCAAGTATGATCGACCAGTTAGCTGAAAAGATTATGAAAAGATTAACATCTAAATAATTGACAAATATATTATAAGATGATATAATAACCACTGTACGCAGTGGTTATTTTTTTGGAGGACACTATGGACCCGTGGTGGATGTACGGCCTAGTTTTTATATTCGGCTACGCGACATGCCGAACATTCTATTTTGTGAGAGCCAGTCGAATAAGCCTCTCTCTTTTGTTATACTCTCAGGTGATTTATCTGTCATCGATGGTTAAGATACTTGAAAGTTTGCTTCATACTAAATATTTTGTGAGTGGCCTCCGACGCAGCGCCAAGGAGATGAGCCCGGTTTGTAACGAGATCGACAAAAAGGTCGACCAAGAAATAGCTATTTTAAAGGATAATTCAATAAATTACCTAATTAATATGCACCCTAAATTTTACAGAGAAAGCTTAAAGTTTGAAGACTGGAATTCTTCGATGCGTTTTCTCAAAGACAAAAAACAGGAAGCATTTAACTTTTGGAAGCATGACGAGTGATTGACAGAATAAAAAAACTGGTAGACAGCCTCTCTCCCAACGAAACAAACAAAGAGGAACCCATAGTCATATCGGCCGAGGAACAAGAGCAAATTCTACATGAATTGCTTGGCGCTCCTCCCAAAGAACCGGACCTTAGACTGATCGGCCTCTTTAGTGAGGTGTTGGACGAAAAGGTCGCAGAGTTAGTTCACGCTATGCTATATTTAGACGAGGTTAACCGCGTACGCGAGGAAGAAAAGCCGATCGGATTTTATGTATGCACCTACGGTGGATCGGCAGACGATATGTTCGCACTTTATGATGTGATGCGACAGGTCAGAGAAACAACCGAGATTCACACAGTCGGTATGGGCAAAGTAATGTCTGCCGGCGTGCTTATTCTTGCAGCAGGCACAAAGGGCCAGCGAAAGATTGGTAAGTATTGTCGCGTGATGATCCACTCCGTTATTGGTGGTAGTCACGGCTCTCTCCCGAACCTCGCAAACGAGATGGAAGCGATGCAGCAAATACAGAAAGACTACATCGACGCGCTCGTGGCAGAGACGAGCATGAGCAAGAAAGATTTGAAGAAACTTCTGGAGCGTAAAGTAAATGTTTACTTATCCGCAGAAGAGGCGGTCGAATTGGGAATTGCCGACATAATTATTTAAGGAGTTTATAGGTGTCAGATTATATTAAAGATATGTTTATTGAAGTGAGAGAGAAAGACGAAACAATCTCGCCACTCACTGAACTAGAACAGATGATGGCATCTGTTAATGAGGTGCTTCATGGCGCTACCCTAATTCAAGAAGAGGGCCGAGAGGGCTTTAGTGTACGCTTATCGTTGCCTAGACTGACCCCTAACGAGGCATGGGGAAACCCCAAAAGCCAATCGAGAAAAGACATCGATAGAATTTTTGCCTCGATCACCAGAAAAGGCTCCATCAAAGAAAGAATAGATCACATCAACAGCTTTGCAGATCCGGCCCGGGCACAACGGAAAGGTACCGGTAAGAGATTCAACACTATCCTAAACATGATGATGATCTTGGAGTCACTGCAAGCATGCCTCAATGACTACAGCGAATCGTCCTCTGGTTTTGTTTTCGAAGGATTCATGGCCGCGGTCACAGGCGGTAAGCAGATCGCTGGTCGTGTTGGTGGAACACTACCTATTGAGGATTTTGTTGCTGGCGATGGCGAACCAGTTAGTCTTAAGTTGTTGAGCCCCAAGACGCCCATTCACGGAAGCTTCACCAACCTCATTGATTACTTGTTTATTCGTGGTGGTTCCGGTGTTGATAACATTAAATACTTGATTGGTCGAAAAAACTCCGACGATGCCGGCAGTGTTACTCAACTAATGTTGCTTGAATTCATTATCAATCGTAGAAATTTTGTAGAAATTATGCTGGCTTCTGGTAATGAAGACCTCCTTGGAGATCAGGCCGCGGCAATTCAAGCCCTTGCTAAAACTTGGAAAGGCAGTAAAGAAGAAATAATTCAAATGCGAAATGTTCTTGTAAAAACCCCGGGATACAACCAGACTTTGGGCATGTTTATAAAGAATGTTGGCGACGATGCGAGTTTTGACGCTGAAGCCAGCGATCCTAAAGATCCAATTGTAAAGCAGAAACAATATGCAGGAGAAAAAGGAAGAGCAGAGAGGTTTACCGCGCGCAAACAGGGTAAGGCTGATGCCGCCGGCGGTAAAGAGCCTGATTTTGAAAGTTGGCTTGAAACAAATCCTGAATATAAAGATCCTCAAACGAAGGAGCAGAAGAGTGACTACCGTAAGGCACTAAAAATGTACAATGCCGGCTATGCTGAATACAAACCCGAACAGCCCGAACCAATAGCTGAATCTTATTTTGGAGAATTCCACGAAAGAGAGAAGCTTATGATGGAACATGAGCGCGCACTTATGGAAGCCAAAGGTGGAAAAGGCGGCAAACAATGGTCGATCAGTGCCGCGGCAACAGAAAAGCTTACCAACATTGCAAATGTCGATTATTATGGTGAGCTTAATTTATCCGATGAGAATATTAAAGCATGCACCGATATCTATATCGAGATTATGGGTGAAAACCTTGTAGCTCTCTTAAAGACAACAGAAGAGTTTACCAAAAATATTGGCAAATACTTTAGCGCAGATCGCCGCTCGACTGCGATGAATGCCAACATGCAAGCGCAGGACGATGGAAAGGCTATTGTTACCACACTCGCAGCAGAACAGGCCGCTGGACAAAAGAAAGACGATCTTGAATAAAAACATTTGACATTTAACATAAAAGTGATTATAATAAAGATAACATAGAGGTGTAAATGAGTCGCGAATACGACAACAATCAATCGCTACAACAAAAGATTATGAACGGGGTCAATATATTGGCCGACAATGTGGGTTCCACATTGGGTCCACGCGGTAGGAATGTTCTACTGCAAGAAAAGGACAAGGCGCCTTTCGTAACGAAAGACGGAGTGACAGTTGCTCACTTTGTTGAGTTGCAAGACCCCATCGAGAACGCCGCTGTACAAGTAGCAAGACAAGCTGCTGTCGAAACTAACGAGACTGCTGGTGATGGTACAACCACATCAACCATATTGGCGAGAGCAATCCTACAAGAGTCTCAAAAACACATTGCTGCGGGTGCTGCCCCTGTTGAACTACAGCGCGGTATAATGGACACAGTGAAAGAGATCTGTATCAATCTCACTGAAATGTCGACACCAGTTACCAGCATCGAAGACATCAAACATATCGCGACTATCTCGGCCAACAATGATTCCACGATTGGCGACTTGGTTGCACTGGCTATTGATAAGGTGGGCCAAGATGGTTCCATCACGATTGAAGAGTCGCGTTCTCTTGAAACCTCGATTGACATTGAAGAGGGCTTCAAGGTTCCAGCTGGAGTAGCTGCGTCTGCGTTTATTACTGACGAGAGAAGATCGGTGATGTCACACGATGAACCACTGATTCTAGTTACAGACTACAAGATTGATACTGTTGAGCCTATCCTTCCTATTTTGGAGATGATTGCGCGAGAGGGCCGGCCCCTTGTTGTTGTGGCAGAAGAGGTGGAGGGCCAAGCATTGGCTGCTCTGATCATGAACGCAATGCGAGGTACGTTAAAGGTTGCCGCTATCAAAGCACCTTTCTATGGCAACGAACGCAGGGACACGATGAGTGACTTGGCAGCATCCGTTGGTGCTACTTTCATCACGCGTGAATCTGGAACAAAACTAAACGAGATTCAACTCAAACACCTAGGCTCTGCCAAGAGCGTCGAGGGCAACAAGTATGTAACCACATTCGTCGGCGGAAAGGCAGACTTCGAAGAGATCGAAAAGAGGATCGAGTCCCTTAAAAACGATATAAAGAATTGCGCTGACATGCAGCTTGCTGAGTTAATGCAAGGTAGAATCGTGAGACTAGTTTCAGGCGTAGCAGTAATTAAAGTAGGTGGTGCGACACAAGTTGAAATGACAGAAAAGAAACACAGAGTAGAAGATGCCCTTGAAGCTGTGCGCTCTGCACAGGATGAAGGAATTGTTGGTGGCGGAGGTGTCGCATTACTTCGAGCCTCGCAGAATCTTGCAGTGTCGGGCAGTGATCCGCACAGTGATCAATCATATGGTATCTCTATAGTGGCGAACGCTTGTCGAGCGCCGATCGCGCAGATGGCTCTTAATGCAGGTCTATCACCAGACATTATTATTGAGAGAGTGTTGTCTTCTGCTGCAACCGACGGCTGGGACTTTAGAAACAACTGCTTGACAAACATGCTACAAAGTGGTATCATAGATCCAGTGAAGGTTACTAAGACTGCATTGCAAAACGGCTCAAGTTGTGCCGGCACTCTGATCACCACGAACTATGGTATCATACAAACGGAGGATAAATAATGCAAGAAGGAGATTTAGTTCATATTCCACAAGGTGTTGAATTGTGGTGTGAAACTGATAGGGGGATGAGATTGAGAATGACCGAAAGACCAACTGTTGGTGTTTATCTGGGCGGCCGTAACCATGTTTACCAAGTCTATGCCAACGGTCATGAGTGGAAACTGAAAAGAAGAGATGTATACCCAATGGAGTCGACATGTTAGTTAGATTAACAGAGATATGCCAGAACAACATGTTGACAAGCAAGAAGCAAGCATACACACTGAGAGAGGTCTTCATCAACCCAGAACACGTTGTGATGATCAGAGAAGAGGCACGCATGCAACAACTAAAAGAACAAGGTGCGTTGCCTGATGATTTGAACGAGGGACACAGATTCACTAAACTTACAATTAATCGTGGGCATACCGGAACTGAGATAGTAGTAGTCGGAGCCCCCGACATTATTGAGAAATCGTTAAACCAAAACAAAAAACTTATAAGAGGATAAAATGCTAAACAGAGTAAATATTCAGTATTCAATTAACTTGGATGATTTGCCGGAAGAGGTCGATAGAATTTACAACAAAGCAAAAGAGATCTTAGGTGGTATTAGTTTGCCGAACCAGTCTGGCCGCGACTTGCTGACATCCGAAACACTTAAAGAATTAGACGAAACTAGGCAGAAACTCACATCCTTAGACCACATTTTGAGCGACGTTGCGGCCATCGTCGGATCTTATGTGGAATACGAGATTTCGCAAATTAACGCACCCAGCCAGAGCGAACCAGATGTACAAGACGCCACTGAAATGTCCACATAATTTTGTCAGCCTAGGTTATTTAAAGGATAATCTTAATAAAGATGTGCCACTTGATTGTTTCGCATTTAGTGCTGGTTGCATCGAGATAGGTCTGATGTTGGACAATTTCAAGATTACCGCTTTTACTAATCTATATCACGTATGGGAATTTTGGAGATGTTTGATAAACTCACCTGAGATTTTGTTAAGTAACATAATGTTTTTTCATAAAAATATCAAGTATGATGAACTAGGGTATTATAAAGACAAGTGGTTCATCCAATTTACAGATCCATACCAGAGAGCTTCGATCTTCTACTTGTTAAATAGATATTCTGAAAATGGACTCTTTTCTCAATCTGAAGTTACAAAACATAATTTTTCTAAATTAAACATTTTATCACTTGAGAGATTTGCACCACTGGTTAAAAACTTAGAACTGATTTTTGATAATCAGGATGACTTCACAGATTCGTTTAAGCACTTAAAGGAGGAACATGTGCTCTTTTTACCGATTGGTAGAAGAGAAAAGAAACTCTTGAGATCTAAAAACGTTAGATCACCGGAAAGTTTTTATCTTAATGAAGACAAGATTTTTGAGCACCTTCAATCCAGTACGCAGAAAACAATTTTATTGTACAAATATGACGATTTAATCGAAAAACTTAACTTTAACAAGATTTACATTAATAAGTTTGGGTTTCGAACCGAAAACACCGATCTTGCAGAAGATGTAATAATAACTAATTTTGACTTATGAATAAAATATTTTTAGCATGCACATTATTCGCTATAGGCCAAACCCTAGGATGGTTTCAACTAAATGCACAGTTCGTGTGGGATTGGTGGAAAGACAAGCCAATTCTTTCGGCTGCGCTATTTTCTATCCCCACGGGCATTTGTTTCTGGTACGGCATCAAGATGTGCTATGAAGAGTGGGGAGAGGTTTGGGGCCCACGATTCCTAATTTTTAGTATGTCGTATTTAACATTCCCTGCCTTAACATGGTATTTTTTAAATGAGAGCATGTTCACAGTCAAAACAATGATGTGTGTTCTCTTATCATTCGCCATCGTCGGCGTACAACTATTTTGGAGATAATATGAAAAGAAGAATTGTAGAGAAACCTTGGGGCTTTGAACATATATGGGCAGAGACTGAGGACTATGTGGCAAAGATGTTACACATCGAACCAAAACAGAGGTTATCGCTCCAGTATCATGAGAATAAAGAAGAGACCGTATATGTTCTCGAAGGAACGCTCCTGAATTGGACGGACGATGACGACAGCCCACCGCAAAGATACAACACCAACCAAGTGTTACACATTGAGCCCAACCAAGTACATAGGTTTGGTGCCGGCAAGAGTATGGTGAGGTTGATGGAAGTGTCAACACCACACCTTGAAGACGTTGTTCGACTCGCGGATGACTACGATAGATGAGCAGTATCTATCTCTTCGATGTCGATGGTACGCTAACGCCTGCCAAGTCTAAGATTGTGCCGTCCTTCAATAAGACACTCCAGAAATGGATGAAGAACAAAGAAGTCTATATTGTATCGGGAGGTTCCTTTGTTCGCTTAGTCGATCAACTTGGCCTTGAAACAATTGAGATGACTCACGGTGTGTTCTCTTGTATGGGCAATGTGTTTCACCAGAGACGAGAACAGATAAACGATTGGGGATACAGCGAGTGGGACATTATATACGAGAATAAGTTTAAAGGCGCCAAGAATCTTATACGTTCGTTAAGCTCTTATGTCACAAGATCGGAATTTCCCATCAAAACTGGCAAACATTTAGAAAAGCGCCCGGGCATGATGAATTTCTCCATTGTTGGGGTAGACGCTACCCCAGAGCAGCGCCAAAAGTTTAAAGAATGGGATGGAGATTTTGGAGAAAGAAAAAGAATCGTAGAGAAACTTAGTAAAAAATATCCTGAGATTGACTTTGTTATCGGAGGTGCAGTCAGTATCGACATCTTCAATAAAGGCAACGACAAAGCACAGGTTATACCTAGGTATTTTAAAGAGGCGCTAGAACACAACGAGATTCACTTTGTAGGCGATCGAATTCCTTTTCCGGGGAATGACCACTCTTTGGCTCAGGCGTTGCGTGAGCACCCAAATGGCGCCGCTTATGAGGTAGAAAGTTGGAAAGACACAGCAGAACTATTAAAGACTGAGGCTTTTGCGTAGATACTGACAAAAACAACTATTTATAGTGATGGAGTTAAATTAATGGATATTTCTACAGGAAATTGGTTTGAGTATCTTCGAGAAGAAGTTTTAACAGAAGGGTTGAGAGATATAGGTCTCCCCGAAAAGATTGTCGACTTTATTGAGAACGCGATGGCAAGGGCGCCCGAGAAGGCAAAGATGTACGCTGGCAACCAGTGGAAGGACCACAACCTACGCGGCTACAGAGAAACGCCACAGACTCAATGGGCCCTTTTCATGCGCGACAACTTCGAAGATGAGATACAGGTAAACATGACCCCTGCTTCGAACAGCGCCGTTGCCGAGATCGAAGCCCGCACATTCACTCCCTATCGCGTTGACCGTGATGTTGGGCCACAGAAGCGCGCGATGTATGACGAAGAGACCGTCGATCAAAATAAGCGCATCGCCTTTGTTGTCCAGAATGTAAATGCCTCTTTTGGCAAGCCCGCAGGCACTTGGCGCAAGTCATTTATGAAAGCAGCCAAGGCTTTAAGCAAAGCCGGCGTGGAATCCGAAAAGGTCGAGAAAGTAAAAGAGTGGCTCGCAGCAATGATGTTCGAACGGTTCCGTTCGTGGTACTCGCAGTATGATGAATTGTTTGCTTGGCTTAACGACGAGCCCACTAACTATGAATTGATTAAAAACGAAGACGATATCAACTCAGCATACAATACAGCCAAACAAGATTTAGAGAACCGCGAAGAGCCAGAGAATGTCATCCACGAATTCGATGACGGCTCGTACTGGTATAACTTAAATGTGTCTAACTGTGATGTCGAAGGCGAGCGAATGGGACACTGCGGCTCCGACTCACGCGGCGTGCTTGTGTCGCTCCGTAAGCGTAAGAAGGGACGCAAAGCATCCTCGTCCTATGTCACGATGACTTGGGAAGCCGAAGGATACGGAGGCAACTATCTCTACCAAATTAAGGGACGCTCCAACGAAGCGCCTCCCGAGGAAGTATGGGATCACATCAGTTGGTTCATCAGCAATATGGGTGTTAACAATGTTCAAGAAGACGGCGAACACTCACGCAACCCCGAGGACTTCCGAGAGATGCTTGAGTGGCTCCAGCGCGAGAACCCCCAAGTTTCATTCACGGGCGTTGTCGACGAGCAGGCAATCCAAGAAGCATTGGACGAGGTAGAGGGCGCCTATGAAGACGACAACTCCAGCATTGATGCACAAGTGATGGGTCCAGACGAACACGGCGGCGAGGGACACTACATTTATATGAACGCCTACTGCAATCTTCAGATTGACTTGGGATGGCCCGACATTGTAGTGCGCGATGGTGGCGACTCTTACCCTGCGGTAGAAGCAGGCTCCGGCGACTATGACGACAACTTCTACCCGATCCCCGGCAACACTTGGGGCAGCGAAGCCCGAGAATTCTCATCTGAGATTGAGCTTGATACCATCGAATGGGATCTCCCCGGCGAGGGCGAGACTGAGTGGCAGGTTACAATGTTAACGGGCGCCGATCCCAATTGGGAAGTGGGTGATCCCGAGCCAGCAAAGACCGCGCACCTTGAGATAGAGATTCGCATGACCCACCAAGAGGCAGCGAGCGATCCCGACGAAGCCAAGTGGGAGTTTGAGCAGTTTGCCGAACAAATCAAAGAAAACTTTGCAGACGCATACGATGAGATCAAAGAGAAGATACGCAGGAAGCTGGTGGAAGGTGAGTTCGTAGCCAAGACAGCCTATGATCGCACGCGCACCGAATTGACAGAGACCGATCTTCAACACTGGCATGTGTACGATGATGATAATAGTAGCGCCGTTGAGTTTTGGTTTAGGCTCTCGCCCAATCACCACACCGCAATCAACAACCTTGGCGGCGAACTTGGTTCGATTCCAAATGAGTATAAGATGTGGGCGTTCGATGAAGGACAAGAAGGACAAATCGATGGGCTATACAGCAAGATGTTTGGCTCTCCTTCGACGGGAGGCGCCAGAATGCCCCGCATAGAGAACCCAGAACTTAGCCGAGAGATGGTATCTGCGTTGCGCAAATACTATGGCACCGCCGAAGGTCCTGATCCCAAACAACAGCAACTCGCTTTGGGTGCTGCATACCAAGGGAGGATCAAGGCACCACCTTGGTCTGAGGTGTTGAGATCGAACTCTCGCTTTATTATCAACCCCGAATCAAGTCTCAAAGGTAGTGGGTATCGAACTCAATTAGTTAACTGGAAGTTTGAGATTTTTGTGGATGCTAGGTCTAGAGAAGAGACTATCGAATCAGTTAAGGCTATGGTTAAATACTTTAACGACAACCCTGAGATGATAGAAGACGCAGCCGAAGATGTTATCGCGTCGAGATTCAATATTATCAAAGCACTCGCAGACACAAACAAAGAAGAGGTACTCTCAGGCAAGCGCCTTGAGGTTTCGGTCCATCGCATCGACAGTATGTACGCAGCACAGGTCGCTTCCGGCTCCGACGAGTGGGCAGAAAGGGCGGTTGCGACAGCGAAATGGATTAGAGATAATTGGGACAACATGGAAGAGGTTGAGAAATGGGTGGGTTACTACCAGTATGTGTTGCCGCTGGCAACGAGGCGACTCAATTTTGCGTTGACCATCCCCAGCATTGAGATGGATGATGGCGACAACTACGGCCGGCCATCAACTTGGAACGCGAAGGTTAAGGAACAACTCAGCAAGCTGGGCGCATGGGGCGGCAGCGTACGCAAATACGCCGGCGTTGAGCCCGGCGCCACGCAGGCAGGCTCGGTTGGAGAACCAAGACCAGCACAAGAGAGTATCGAGAATCAAATTCTAAGAATCGACAGTCTACTTAAAGAAAAGGATGACACTTACGACCTAAGACTTTACAGCATTAAGATTGATGTGGCAATCTCCAAGGACCTAGGCGGTGAGATTCAAGAGACACAAACTGAGATTCGCGGCATTCAAGGCGTCACAACTGTTCGTACCATCGGTGATACGAAAGATGTCGGCGCATCCAATGTCGGTACTTATGAAATCAAGTTCGAGTTAATAGGCAGCTTGGGTAGAGTTAAATATCGTGATAGAATTCTTATTCCGGGCCTTATGAAAATCAAAGGCTTGAGAATTCTCAGACTAAGTTCTATTCACCGGACAAATGTACGAGGTACTATTCGAACCGTGCGTGAAGACCTGATGGAGTATGGTGGTATATCCAACTTTGGTGGCGGTGTGGGTAGCCTAGGCGCAGTAGGTGGTCGAGGCTCAATGGGCACCAAGATGCGTACTCCGAGAATGTCAATCGAAGATATTATGATGGATTGGGCTGAAGGTGGCGTTAAAATGTATGATGAAATCGCCCCTAATAATCTCATGGGCTACCATGTTATGTACCCTGTCGAGGAACTATTGGACTATTTGGGACGCGAGTTTAGAGCACCGATGGATGCGTTTGATGGTATGTACCAACAGTTTATAAAGAACGGTCCGACTGCCCCGGTTTATGTTGCGCTTGGTCAGAACAAGAGAGCCAAGATTACTGGCGGCGAAGATATTGTCTGGTTTGCCAAGAGGGCGGGAATGAAAGAAGTTCCTGTGTTCTTTAGTTATCAGAGGCAGGTGTGAATGATTAGATTTTTAGACCTTATTAAAGAGAGCCGCCGGCATATAGTTTATGGTGCTGCCTTTGCTTGCCTGCTAATACTGAGCGTATATAGTTCAATGGTCGACAACACCTTTTTGCCAAACACAACAGATTTAACTGCTCAGAGATATTCTAAGTTTCACTCCGCATCATATCAGAAGGCGATCGAGAAGTCGAGAAACAGCGCAGTGCGTTTGATCTCCATTGACGCTGACAGCGGAATGGTATCAACCTTTTCCGGCACCTATGTCAAATCATATGGCAGCTACTTTGTGGTAACGGTTGCACACGGCATGGCCGGCCCATGCGAATATACGAAAATAGTATATGACGAAGAATTATACGATTGCATAAAGATAATCGAAGTCAACGACATGCAAGACTACGCAGTGATACAGGTTGATAAGATTGCAGAACGCACACCTGTTAAGGTGCCACAAGACATTCCTCGAAATAAACAATGGCGTACTGGATTCACACTGCTTAATGAAGTGGTGTATACGGGATACCCGAACAACATCGGGCCACTATCAATAGGCGGAAAGGTTGCAGGAGCGAACGGCACACAGTTTATCTATCTCGATTCTTACGCTTGGGAAGGCTCATCTGGTGCTGGAGTCTTTGACTCGAAAGGAAAATACATCGGGTATGTAGTCGCTATTGATGTAGGAAGCACCGATTTTGGTGTGCAGGTACTAAATAATATTGTATTGGTGATACCAGCTTTCAAAATTGACTGGACTAAAACTA